>JACXTT010002213.1_pt1 | contig 31157 bp, 25 predicted proteins | sample 9270951 | NCBI WGS metagenome assembly JACXTT01 (sample SAMN15532306, study PRJNA645909) | rock metagenome | isolation source: weathered quartz diorite | place: Puerto Rico | collected 2017-06-21
GAAGGCTTTGACACCAAAGACGTGCAAGAGGCGACAGCTCTGCTGACCGAGCTTTCCTACACCAGGATTCCTGCTGGGTTTTCGTCTTGTTCATTTCTAGCGTCTCTGCTCATGAAAGGTCATTTTGACCGGACATCCTCATCCTATCCCGGCAGCGTCTGATAAGGCCTCTTTATGGTAATATTAGCCTGTCAAAACTCTAATGAAATCAAAGAATGTATGCACAGGGTGCGAGCAGCTACAAACTTCCAGGGAATCCAGGCTTGTTAGCACTGGAGTTAGCAACAAGGAAAAGAAAGGGACAACACGGAGAGGAAAAAAGTTTTGAAAGATTTTCAGGAACTTTCTTTTCTCCCTTATCATGCCTCCTTCTGCTCTTAACTTGTATATCATCTCCCGTTTGATCGTCTGTATCAGACACTATTCAATCAAGCAGAACAGCTAGCTGTAGCCAAGCTCATGATTTCTTGAAAAGAAACGCGCGCGCTGCGTCGCGGCGCGCCTCTTCCAGCACCCCTGCCCGTTTATCCTCTGAGACAACTTTTAGTAAAGGAGCAGCTTTCGCTTCAGCCATAAGGTCAATCTGTGTCCGTTCGTCTGGATTACAGGCAAGGTAAAGCCGGAGAAGTTCGGCGTCGTTATCATGTTTGTCTGTGTTACTCGAAGACCTGGAGAGTTCGCGTCTAGGAGCAGACTGCTCAAACCGGGCCTCAATTTCCCGTTCGGTAACAAGTGGGCCTTTGTTTCTTTCAAATGCCGCTTTTACCCATGCATTATGGTTGCGAATGGGTTCCTTCGCGTTTTTCTCTTGTTCGACGAGATAATTAAGAGAAAGACGGAATTCTATGGCAGTCATGTCCGGTAGGGCATTGGCAATTTGGATAATCGTCTGTTCTCGAATTTTCCATTCTGACGGTGGAATACGTAGTAACGCGCTCACGTTTGTTTGTTTAATATTCATACATACATACATACCCTGACCGTCAGGCCTAAGATCTTGTACCTTACCCCCCCCCGTCAGGCCCAAGTTTATCCCTCTTTTTAAGACTCCTTTGGCTTCGTTTAACGTGACTGCCCGGAATACAACCTCGTGGTTAAGTTTGACGCGGAATCCCTGTTCTGTCGCTGAACGGAGGACTTCTTTTTTTATGATGCCTCCTTCTTTTTGTATAACGTTTATAGCCTTTTTCACCCCATCTGGCGTCGCGTTCGTTTCCTGAGCAATTTGACGGTACGAAGTGAGGCGACCTAAGGTTTCCGCACTTTGCAGAGAACACCATACAGCCCATTGCAGGGGAGCTAACAATTTTATAGCACCGAGATTGAGAATAGCTTGGGTCTGACCGTCAGGCCCAAGCTGTATAGGGGTCAGGCCCAAGTCTGACCCGACCGTCAGGCCCAAGTACTTGGGCCTGACGGTCAGTGCTTGGGTTGTACCGTACTGTACAAGTCCTTCTCCCTCACGGTCTAGTATAAGTACTTGTCCCTCACGGTCAGACCGTAATGCTTGGGCCTGACGGTCTCTTTTCGTATTTTGTCTCTTATGGTCAGACCCTTGCACTTGTACCTGAGGGTCAGGTACAAGCATTTGTTCCTCACGGTTGGTTTGTAGTGCTTGAGGGAGATTCGTATTACTCGATATCTGTGGTGACGAGGGAGGATTTTCTAATAATTCAGCATTATCAAGAACTTGCTGAACAGGGGCAGATGGTTCAACTGATAAACCAAGAAGATCAAACGCCGAAAATCGGCGGGTTTGCTTTTCAAAAACTGCGGCGAAGGCTTCGCGCGAGTTTGCCTTTTTAGCTGACCCCCGCATCCACCGCCTCCGCACGATGATCACTCTCTACTCCAACCTCTAACTCTTCCTTTATGCTCTTCACCGGTTCGAGTCCTAAGCGCGCTAGCACCTCACGCCCGAGCTCCATAAAGTCTCGAGCCCCTGTACTTTTCCTATCATGCTGAAAGATGGTCCTCTTAATAGTTGAGGTTTCCTCAATTTTTACCGAAGGTGTGATAGTTGTCTCAAACACTTTTGTCCCAAATCGCCGTCTGATGACGTCGCTCATTGCTTGGTGCAATTTTTTCCGCCCATCAAAGCGATTAATCAGGAAACCAAGGACATCCAGTTGATTGTTCACCATCTTGACGTCCCTAATCAATTCTTCCAAATCCTCGTACCCGTCGAGCGAGTACTTGCTGCCTGATTCAAGTGGAATAATACACGCCTCTGATGCAACTAACGCATTAACAGTAAGGAGGGATAGACTAGGGGGGCAGTCAATGAGCACGATGTGGTCGTTTCCCAACGCCATCTGCTCTATCCGTGCACGTAATGCGAGACCTGGCATTGCATTGCTCATCATTACGCGTTCAACCTTTGTAAGAGAGATGTGACCGTAGATCAAAATGACATCATCTTCGATCGTGTCATACCAGGGTGAAGGGGGGAAGGGCGCATTTTTGTCGCTTAACAGTTTGGCGGTTGTCCACAATACTTCATGGGGATGTTGGCGTCCAAGGGTCTTCGAGGCATTAGCCTGAGGATCCATGTCGATAACAAGAACAGGATACCCCAATCGAGCCAGCGAAGAACACAAGTTAATAACGGTCGTCGTCTTTCCTACCCCGCCCTTTTGATTGATTACGCTAATGACGCGGGCCATATGCCTCCACTCCAACCACCTTATTTATGGAAGAAATTGAGATCTTAGTCTAACATACTAATACTTTTTGTCGAGTTTATGGGTAAAAAAGACTCATAACAAAATCTTAAACATCGGGAATAATTCACTACGAAGCTGGTGAATGCGTGCAATCTTATCTAGGATGCACCCTTGCGAAGGCGCGAGTAGGCAATTTGTGAAATTACACGAAAAGGTTGGCGCCGGACAGGTACAACTGCATTTCCGGTTCTGAGAAAGCGCCACGGGCGTCAATGAGCCCGTGGGCATCAGCACTATTACTCACAAATGTGTCTGTCGCATCCATCACGACAGTCTGATTACAATTCGGGTGGGTCGTGCGTATAACGCGGCGGTGGGCATTTCCCTCGCCACTCGGATCGGCGCCGCCTCAGGCGCGAATTCATACTCCACTTCGGCGACTTGACCCATGCCGCCACCGGCAAGGCGAATCCTTTCCCCCACTCGCGGGATCACTGGCAAGGTGTCAAAAGGGACGTGCCAGGTTTGCCCTGATATTTCCAATACTAAACACTGAGCGTCTACGCTCCGCGCCGTTTCTATATCGAGAATAGGCTCTTTTTGTTCAGGCATGACAATCTCCTCTGTATGTTGATTGTTCTTGCTGTTTACTAGCTAAAATTGAGCAACAAGGGCGCCAGAGGGAAAAACAAAACCGAACGAAAAAATACGGCAATGTGTGACAGACATTATCAGAAAGAAGGTTACCTACTGTGCGTTGTCGCCCTTAGAACCCCTGGACATACGCCGCCACATCCGTCACCGCCTGCGCATCAAGCGTGGAGGGATAGAGGCGGGGCATCTTCGCCGAGGGGTTTTTAATCCAGTTCTCCGTGGCGGCAAAATCGAGGCGCGCATGCACGCCGGTCAATGCCGGACCAGAACCACCCTCACCGTGGTTACCATGGCAGGCTGCACAGTTCTTGCCGAACAGCTCCTTGCCGCGCCCGACATCCGGAGAGGCAAGCGCCGCAGTCGCTGAAGCCGGCGCTGGGGACGCAACAGCTTGCGGTCCTGGGGATGCTCCTCCTGCGTGTTGGCGTTCTCCCAGTGCGTAGATGATGACCGTTGGTTTGCCGTTCTCGCCAAAGGACAAGCGCGATGAAGCATTGCCCGAGGCGATGGCTACGTACTGCGTGTCGCCGCGCGCATAAGTGATCACGCCGCCTGCCACTGCCCCGCCAGTCGCTGTTTTCAACAACACATTGCCGGTGGTGGAGTCGAGCGCAAGGAAATTGCCGCCCATATCGCCCGTAAAGATGACACCGCCCGCAGTTGGGGTAATACCAGCCACTACGGGCGCGTCGGCGTGATACTGCCAGCGCAAGGCGCCGGTATCAGGATTGGCGGCGCTTACCCATCCACTACGATTCTCATCATATTCCCAACTTCCGGCGAGCAGGAATTTCCCAGGCTCAAACTTCACCTCATCGGACTTGATCGTCGCACACCAGTCAACGGAGCCCACGACAATTTGTTTAGTTTTCTGATCATAGGCGGGTCCATTCCATTCCACCCCGCCCACTGGCCCTGGGCAGCTATGGACTCCTTGAGCGTTCGGCGTTTGTTCGGGCTTTTTGATGGTCGTCACAGGGGTCATGAACGATCGCTCGTAGGTTTCGCGATTGATGCCGTAGAGATAACCGTCCTTACTTCCTACTGCCGCCATAGGTTCGCCCGCGCTGTTCCAATACAGCATCGGCGCCGCACCGAGATCCAGATCTAGCGCATCATTCGGCGTCATCTGGTGCCACCACTTGAGCGCGCCCGTGCGGGCGTCGAGCACCACCATGCTATTGGTGAAAAGATTGGCTCCTGGTCTATGGTTCGGTGCGAAATCGGGCGCCGGATTGCCGACCGGGGCGAAGACCTCGCCGCTGGCCATATCAAGCGTATACGTGGTCCAGCTGCCGCCGCCCCCGTAACGCGCGCTCTGCCAATTCTTCCAGGTCTCTGCCCCTGCCTCTGTCCCGCGCGGGATGGTATTAAAACGCCATACCTCGCGCCCGTTCTCCTGCTCGTAGGCCATGATCCGTCCACGAATCCCCCAATCACTGCCAGCCGCGCCAATGATCAGCAGTCCTTGCCAAATCGCGGGTGCAGCGCTGAAGAATTCTCCCTGTGCTGGATCTCCCACTTGTTGCTGCCAGAGTGTCTTGCCGCTAGCCGCGTCGATTGCCAGCAGGCGGGCATCAGGCGTCCCACGGAACAGCCGTCCGTTGGCGAAGGCTACACCGCGGTTAATCTGAAAAACATCTTCTTGTTCTGGCTTGTACACATTACGCCAGTGCAGCGTACAGTTCGTTGCATCGACTGCCAGGGTGTCATGCGCATTAGTAAGATACAGCGTTCCGTCAATTTCTAAGAATCCAGCCTGGAACGTGCCTGAATCGTCTACCTTCAGACGACAGACTTCCGTCAGTGAGGCCACGTTCGCTGCCGTGATCTGATCCAGAGGCGAATGACGTTGGCCATTCACCGTCCCATTGTAGCTCAGCCAATCCGTATCGGCTGGGCCAGAGGCCGTGCTAATTCCTGAGGCCAGCAACGTCGCCGCTAATATGCATGCAGTCCACGTATGGCGCCGTATCGTTCCCTTACACTTCATAGAATCTCCTTCATCTTCCTGACACGCTCCCGCCAGTTTGTAACGAGCTTCAGCACGTTACCACAAGGTTGGGTTTGGGTGCGAGAACGGGGAGGTTTGGCGAGTCAGCGGTTATAAGTCTGCCAAATACGACCCCTGCTGCCGCGCCGTCGTATACACTGGCGGCTGGAATCCTTTGGCTTTGCCTGCCCTTCCGAACTAAGTGCAGATCATAGAGGTTCCCTATCATCAGAGGTTGCTGGAATTTCCGCGTGAGTATATCTGAAGGATCAACTGCGAGGATCTAGGCTCTCTTGATAGTTGTGCTCCCCTCATCGCTTGTCTTTGCCTAGCCCCGTAAGGTCGCTTTCTGGAGGAAAATGTCATTGTAAGCTCACTGTTCCATGTTAGAGTTTGTGGCAGCTGGCTGCATCAGTCTAGCTGTCTTGCTAAAACTCCCAGTAGGTGGGGGATCTGCTGGGTGCTGGTGCTCCTGCTGTGTTCTGCAGGAGTAAGGGCTGAGGAAAAAGCAGCGACTGTCTCCCCTATGCTGAAAGTCGCAACGTTCAATCTGCTCCATGGAGGCGTCTTTTCTGGTATGGTAGGCGACGCCCAGCATCTCGACCAGCGATTGGCAATGGTGGAGGCGACATTACAACAACACAACGTAGATATTATTGGGGTACAAGAAGCGTCCACCAGTCGAGGACGGGGCAATACCGCCGCCCGTCTCGCGGCCCGCTTAGGATTCTACTATGTCTATGCTCCTGCAGCCTTTCGTCTTTTTCGCAGCGAACGCTTGAATACTATTGTTTCCTGGCTCATGAATTTCAGCGAAGGGCCAGCGCTGCTCAGCCGCTTCCCCATTACAACATGGGTCGCCTATGATCTGCCTAGGTGCGGGCGTTGGACTGATCCGCGGGTCCTCCTTCTTGCCACTCTGCAGACTCCGTGGGGACCCATACTCGCGGCCTCCACCCATACTTCGGGTGATCCGTGTCAACATCGTTACATCGTTGAGCTGCTCCGCAATTGGCGGAGTGACTTTCCCATCCTCTTAATGGGAGACTTCAACGCCGCAGAGCGTTCGCCGGCCATGTCTATGTTCACAGCCGAGCAAGGGTTTCTTGATGTGTTTCGAATCCTGCAACACAATGCCCCTGGATTCACGTGCTACCAAAACCCATTTCTCCCGACTCCTACCGTCTCTCGTCGTATTGATTATCTCTTCGTACTGCCTGGCAAAACCTTGCTTGTACAACTCCACACCAGCACGGTCTTCTTGAATAACCCCGAACAGCTGTCCGACGGAGAGTCGTTATGGCCTTCAGACCACTATGGCGTTTTGGCCGAACTCGGTCTTCAGCCTACGCTGACAGCAAGCCTCCCGAGATGACTCCACTCGCGCTGAGGAGAGACTCCCTCTTCCTCAGTCCGGTGAAGGAGAGTAAAGGAAAAAGCGACAAAGTCTTGTGGAAATACGGCAATTATCGAGACGCCTATGAAATTCGGCCTTTTCTACCAACTCCCCTGCGCTACGGCGCAAGATGCAGCCACACGATACCAAGAAACGATGGAGCAGATTGTATATGCGGAGGAACTTGGCTTCCACGCGGTCTGGCTCGCAGAATTACACTTCAATCCCCAGTTCTCCATCATGCCGGCACCGTTGCTGGTGGCCGCTGCCCTTGCCCAGCGCACCACGCGCATTCGTCTAGGCACTGCGGTAGTATTGTTGCCCCTCCAGCATCCAGTGCGTACGGCAGAGGAGGCTGCGGTGGTGGACTTGCTCAGCCAGGGACGCCTGGAACTTGGCGTCGGGCGCGGCATGATTGCTATCCATTTTCAGGGATTCAATGTCCCGCGCGAAGAAAGTCGCGAGCGTTTCGAGGAAGCCTTGACGATTCTCACGCGCGCCTGGACGCAAGAGACCATGCAATTTCACGGCAAACATTTTTTCGTGCCAGAGACCTCGGTCGTTCCCAGGCCCCTACAGAAACCGCACCCACCGCTGCGCATCGCCGCCAACAGTCCGGAGACGGCGCTCTTTGCCGGAGAACAGGGCTATCCAGTATTTATCGCCTCGCCCATCAACACCGGAGGAAAACTCGTTGAACAAGTAGAACGGTACCGCCAGGCGTTCCACGCTGCAGGTCATGATCGCAGCAAAGAAGATGTGGCGATTGCCTTTCCGGTGTATGTGGCTGACGATGCCGCGGAGGTCCGCCGTGAAGTCGAGGCGAGCTTCTTGAACTATTTTCAAGCCATTAGTCGTCAGGCGCGATTAGGTGCGCGTGATGACTCTCCAGAGTATTCCTATCTACACGAGATTCGCAAACGGGTGGAGGCTGTACGCTGGGAGCAGATCGCCTCTATGGCGCTGTACGGGGCGCCTCAGACTTGTATCCAGAAGATCAAAGAGATCCATGCTCAGTGTCAGTTGGACCAGCTCATTTGCTGGTTTAATCCTGGTGGATTAGTTCCACATCGCCATGTCCTGACCAGCATGCGCAGGTTTGCTACGGAGGTCATGCCGGTAGTGTACGGGTTGGAGGGAAACCGCGCGTGAACCTCATCACAGATAAGCAGGAGGTAAGGACGTATGTATGAGCACTTCGGCGGGTTGGTCGATCAACACAAGAAAACCGTCACTTTCAAGCTGTTTGTCCCGGATGGAGAAAGGGCGCCTTACCAGTATGAAGGGGGCGGACCTCCACGTTTAAAAGAGGTCTTCGTCGTCGGCAGCTTCCAAGACCCTTCCTCCCGCCAGTGGAATCTCAATGCTCCCATACCGATGAGCCCAGCTGATTACCGCGATCCCCAGGATAGATTGCTGAAAGGACTAGTCTACTCTTATACTACGTCTCCACTGCGCGATGGTTTCTATGAATACAAGTATCTCGTGCGGTTTGAGAATGGGTCCACACGCCTCATTACTGATCCTTGCGCCCGCTACGGCGGGGCCGAGCAGCAGAACTCCGGGTTTGTCGTGGGTGGTCAGATTGAGACCGTGCAACCCCTCGCTTCCCCTCGGCTTCCGTTGCAGGACTTGATTATCTATGAGCTCATGATCGATGACTTCACGGCCCGTATTCGCCAACCGGATGAGGCGCCGCTGCAAACCATTATACGAAAGCTTGATGATCTGGTGCAGCTTGGGGTCAATGCCATTGAGTTCATGCCGTGGACAGCCTGGACCTACCCTGACGATCCGAACCGTGACTTTAGTTGGGGCTACAACCCAGTCCAGTACTTCTCAGTCGCACATAAATATACCCTTAATCCCTCAACCGAGACCGATAAGTTAGTGTACCTCAAACAACTGATTAACGAGTGCCACCGGCGCAATCTTCATGTGATTATGGATGGCGTCTTTAACCACGCTGACGCCTCGCCGCCAAGCCAAGGCTTCCCCTACTACTGGCTCTATGAGGACCCAGCTGACTCGCCCTACGTTGGCAATTTCGCCGAGGCGGCGTTTTTTCAAGATTTGGATTACATGAATCGATGTACGCTGGAATATGTCCGCGATGCGTGCATTTATTGGATCGATACCTTCAAGATCGACGGCATACGATTTGACAACACTGCAGGGATGTATCGCCCTGGTGATCGCGGCCATGGGCTGCCTAAGCTCTTATCAGAATTGCGCACCCATCTGTCGCGGAAAGAGAATAAGAACTTTGCCATGATCATGGAACATAGTTGGGATTATTCAGCTGTTGATGCTGTCAACAAGGTGGGAGCGACAAGCTGTTGGCTGGACCCCTACCGGAGTCTCAGTATGGCCTATCTTGGCGATCGCCCTCAAGGTATCCCGCAAATCGAGCCGCCGATAATGCGGATGTTGGATACCGGTCGTGGTTTCGACGCCGGTCGCGTGCCCACCATCTATATTGAAAATCATGATCACTGCCGCTTCATGCATAAAGCTGGCGGGCGGGATTATTGGTATCTTACACTGCCTTATATCATCGCCCTTTTTACCTGCGCGGGCGCCCCGCTGATCTATAACGGGCAGGAATTCGGTCAAGACAACGATATGCCTGAATCAGGCGATAACCGCGTAGCGCCACGTCCCGTGGAATGGAGCCTCCAAGATAGTGGTCCAGGGCCGATTCTTTTGGCTTGGTATCGGCGGATGATGCAAATCCGCAAGGACCATCCTGGTCTACACTCAGCGAACTTCTATCCCCGTGATTGGAGTGACCCGCCGACATTCCCCGATTGGCAAGGATTCGGTATGGACCGTAGCCGCAATACCGTCGTGTATCATCGCTGGGGAGACGACGGTACAGGCCACCTTGAGCGCTTCTATGTCGTGTTAAATTTCTCGCAACAGGCTCAGCACCTTGTGTTTACAGTTTCTGATAGCGGCCCGTGGCGCAATCTGCTCGGCGACGAACTGACGACCGCCATGGACGGACGACTTCACATCGATCTCACACCAAATTGGGGGGCAATTTACTACAAGAAGTACTAATGCCTCTACTGGGCGCGCATAACAAAATTCAGGTCCTTAGAGAAATGCGCCCCATGGGTAGGGATACGAGGGCGCCTCGCCCCCTACGACTGAGAGGAAATGACCAGAAAACTGATATGCACGCTCACACACTAGTCCATTTTGCTTTTTTACAACGGAATGGATACAAGGTGAGCTGATAGTCAAGCGTTACGGATGTCACACTCCTTTTGTCTCCTCTCTCCAGTCACTGCCAAACTTTACACTTCATCGTAAAGAGCACCGACTGGCGCGAGACTTGACAGAACCAACCCTTGAACAGATTAACAGCGTAGTTATTGAGCATAATCTTACTCTTACGGCGCCAGCACATCAGCGCTCCGATCAAATTGCGGGGTAGTACGGCTAATTCTATAATTGTCCGCCAGATCCCAGTTGCGGTAAATCTTCCCATCAGATGCGTTCTCGAATTGAAGGTAAGGTTTGAACAGCCGATCAAACGAACCTTGCCCGGCTGGACAATTCGCCACGGCGGTAAACTCATGCAGCAGAGCGGGTGCGCCATTCTTGAGGGTCGTTGTTCCTACTTGTTTGAGCTCGTCCTTTGTGACGAAACGGCCCGCATTCATAGACTGATTCCCAGTAGTAGCTTCGGCGGCGTACCAACCGATACCTGTAGCGTCGGCTAAGCCTGTCTTCTTACTGACCGTAGTAACACGCAGTAAATTACACTCCGCGAAATTGGAGTTCGTCGGTACAATCACAGTATGGAGACTCGGTGCGCCGAATTGTTGTGCGAACGCTGCCGTACAGTCAACGTTGCCCGGATCGGCTGGCGGACAGATGCGCGTATCGAGTTGAAGCGACGCAGTTGCAACCGCCTGCGTGACGGTCACATCATCGCGATCCTGATTCACGATCGGCTTCATAGGCTTATTAGGCGGCAGCAGGCCGTACACCGCAAGGTAATAATGTGTCGGGAGCTGTGTTGGCCGGTCGTTTCCCCCGTAGATACGCTGCACCTCGTTGTTTCCGTACGTTGCCACAAAAACTTTACCTCCCGCAATCGTTGGAGGCACGAACTTGGCCACTAACCCTAGCCGATCGCGGGCCCCCGAGAGCTCGCTCGTCCAAAGCTGGCGTGAGATGTCCTGCGCATCAAGCGCCAGGACAACGCCTTGTACGCCCCGATTCTTGTTCGCATCGCCATTGAGTGGAACTACCGCCCAGACAATACCGGTGCCAGCTTGAGCGCCGTTGCTCGAGGCTGACACCATGCCGCCGGGCATGCCCTGAGGCGGTTGAAATGTGCTCTTCTTTGGCTGATCAAGATCAATGAATTTGCCCTGGGCGAAGGTGTACGCTTTCAAGTAATTGTTTTCGCCCCACACATATAGACGGGCGTGATCGGGCCCCTTCCAGAAAACAGGCGACCCATGAATGTGTCCGTAGATCGTCTCATTCTCGTGCACATGCGGGTCAGTCGCTTGGAATTCTTGCACGACATTAGGATTCTGACAGTTAGGCGCAGCCGGGCTCGCTGCAAATTTCCCTAGGTTTGAGCGCGACAGAAGGTACAGTATTCCCTGTTTGCCTCCCCCATAGAGCAGATCCGTGTCCGGAATGAGGGTCGGACCGCCGGAACCCAGGTCCAGATCGATGTTATCCATGAACCGTTCGTTACAGGGGGTGAAGTAATCCTTTACGGCCAAGGCACCGTTTTCAAGCTTGAGCCTGACGAAGCTGTCTCCGTAATTTTTTCCCCCAGTGTTCGCATTAAAACTGCCATTGCCAGTGATGAGATAGACATTACCGTTGGCGTCTGCAGCAGGACCTTGTCCGGATTGCCAAATACCGCCATTGTTGCCGGTCGGCGCTGATGTCCAGAAGCCTATCTGTTGTAAGTTCGCCGCATTGAAGGCAAAAATATTTCCGCGATTGCCGTCCCCACCGAAGGCAACATAGACGACATCTTTGTCCAAGAGTAATGCCGCGCGTTGCTTTTGGGTGCATGGATTAAAACCCTCGGGATACTGACACGGTTTTGCCGCGTCTGGCGGACTACCGCCAATCACCACCGGTGGTTGACGGGGCGCGCCGTCCCGTAGATTGAGGGCGTGGAGGCGATAGCGGAAAGTGCCGCCATCGTTGTGCCAAGCGACTACCCAGACCGTCGTCTTCTCAGAATCAATGACCGGTGTACTGAGGATGCCCCATTCCGGGTCGTTGGTGCTCCACATGTCGATGTCCTTACCCCCCGGACGCGGATCGCCCAGCCACGTAGCCCACAAGGGTTTCGTTTTACCATCGGCGAGCCGATTTTCCTGATCGGCATCATAGAGATAGACGGTGTTGTGCATCGTCGCCACAAGGACTGCATTAAAGGCGCCCTGCACGAGCGGCGTCTGTGAGTTGGTGCTTGTATCGATCGCGAGCTGCGATATATAAAGCGGCTGCGCCACGACTTGACTATCGAGATACAGCGTCCACAGGCGACCAAACGTATTCGGGCCTACGTTCGCTGTTGTCAACACTGTTTCTGTCGTATTGACGCCGGTGCGTGCATTATCATTGTGTTGTGTGAGTACATCAACCGCACGTGTAGGAATCGGAACGCACACAGTCAACAGCCACGTCAATGCGGAGAGGACCGGAGGGCCAAATCGTCGTTGCATACTACCTCCTATGCGATGCTCCACCAGCCTGGGTCATCAGTAACAGGTTTGAGTTTCTTGCAGATCTCTAAGCAATAAATCAAAGGGCTATCATCACCGAGCGTACAGGAGGAGTCCAAAGTTCCGCTGGAGGCTCAGGGTGAGCGGTGCTCATCGTAGTGGCGCCATCATCACAAAGCTCTGAGGCGGGAGCCAGAGCTCTACCCATCCTTCAGCGTTCGTTTCTTCATTTCCTACATGGCCGGTATAGTCGTGCAGCTGAGTGTTGTTCCAGGGCGTTGACACCCAATGACTAACCCAGTCTCCTCGTTGATTGACGCCAGCGAGGAGATGATTACCACGTGTGAAGATAATAGTGTCGGCGTCTTTGTAGCGGTTTGCGTAGGGCCCGACGGCTAAGGTGTTCTGCACCCACACAAGATTATTGATTACTGCATCTTGGAGGTTCACATCGAAGAATGCAGGGTAGCCGGGATAGGCAGCGATGAAGGCGTAGGCGAGCAGCTTGTTCACCGGGGGATCGACATCGTGGTTCTGTACGAACGTAAGCGCGTTTGGCCCGTTCACGCCCGCGACCCCCGCACCGTCAAGGGCGGCCAGATTGCCTCCGAGCTTAAAATTATCTCGCATTAAAAAGTAGAGGGCGTAGTCGGTGACCGCCATGCCCGTAACGATGTAGGGTGACAGATAGCCCAGGTCTCCACTCATGACCTCACCAAAGCTATATTTCCCCCATTTTTTCACATTTGGCAGGACGTGCTCCTTCCAATACCATCGAGGAATATGCTTGGCTGCATCCCACCGATACCCGTCAATGCCCATGTTATTTGTCTTAACAAGGAACGCCCACAGCTCACCGCGCACATGTGGCGATTCCTGCTTTAAGTCCTCAAGGCCCGAGAGTGAACCGTTTTCGACCTGCCATTGATTATTCCAGTCTTCAATCTTTCCAAATGTGTGGAAATCCCGCTTGCTGAAGTGCGGATAGGTAAAGTTATTAGTGCACATGTGGTTCATTACCATGTCGGCATAGACCTGAATCTGGAGAGCATGGGCCTTGCGGATAAGCTCAGTAAGCTCTTTTTCAGTGCCATGGGCGCTTTTGAATGATCGAAAGTCATACGGATCGTAGCCCAGGCTCTTATCGCTACCGCAGGCTTGCTCATGAGGTGAGAGCAGGATCGCCGTATACCCTGCATCGCGAATCATCGGCATATGATCAATGATCATCCGCCATGTCCAGGGGCGACTCGCATCACCCGGTTGGTGCTGAAGGACGACGATGGCGCCCGAATGCGCCGGGTTCACAACTACTAAGAGGAACGCAACAAATGCGAGAAGGCAAATCATTGAAGTACCTCGACACGGGCAGGTGTGAGCGTCCACTCGTCGCTGGCGCCCGTGCGATCAAGGGTATTGCACGAAGTGAGCATGTTTACGACGCTGGCTGCCTGTACCTTCAACGCAAATGTGGCAAGATCAATCAAGAACTGCATACAGCCTCCAAATAACACCGCTTAACAACAGGCGGCGGGAATAGGGTCTCTTTTCTCTTTTGTTTGATCGTTCGCAACCGGCCACGTTAGCGCAAGGAAACACGCTACTTGATCTTGCACTTGAGAGCAATAACTTTGTCCACTAGAATAGGTCATGAGTGGACGTTAATGAGATGTTCTCACAGGATCTTTTTCCGCTTGAGATTTCTGTTTTCTCTTTGAGAAATACAATAAGCAATTGCACAAAGTGTTTACTGCGTTTGAATACTCGTGAGGTCTCTCAAGTTTAAAGGGTAGTGGGCCTCCCTCTCGTGCTGATGGTTCAGAACGACAACTGGTTGACTTTCTATTAAGTGAAGATAGAGATAGCACCGCCCCTGTTGCTTCCTGTTCTTGGGAATATTTTTCATCGAATAAGGAATTAGTTCCGCAACACGCAGAGAAATGATCCTCCGTTCTGAACCCCTTTATCTAAAGCCCTTTAAACGCGCGGCGGTTTGCGTCTTGTATAGTCGATGAATAGCGCTACGGTAAATAGATGTTTCCGATGGCGCACGCGCGGGCCCCTCCTAAGAACAAAATCATCTGGAGCGCCGCTATTGCATTGGCGGTCGAATGCACAAAGGAGGTGTGCGATGCACAGAATATTATTCTTCTGCGTAGTAGCTCTTATTGCGTTCTGGGTAGCCAGCAGTCAGGCAGCAGATACGCATCAAGGGAAGGTCGTTGGGACTGGCACAGGGAAGCTCATGATGACCGACCTGGAGGGCAAAAATCAACATACCATGGATGTTTCCACGACGGCGACTGTTACTCGTGACGGGAAGGCGGCTACGCTCGCTGATCTCAAAGCTGGCGACACAATCACGGTGACCACGGAAAAGACAGGAACTGCCCCTACGGTAACTAAAATAGAGGCAACCCCGAGCAGTAGTTAGCATAGAGTAAAGCCTGGTTCATCCAGGCTTAGGCTTTAACGCACTTTGTGTCTACAATATGGAAAAAGACGGGACGCATGAGCCCTAAAGGCGAAGATGGTAAGGTTTCGCTTGCGCGGGTGTCTACGGTCCCGTTTTGGTGATAAAAATCAAAACTGGGCCTTCTACTCCACTGATGCTCAACCCCCTGATAGAGGCTTCTCACGATATCTGTAGGTCTCGCCGGTATACTAGCTGCGTCAATTCTTTCCGCCTCTGCTTGCACAGCATGTCGCTCAGCATTGGATAGTCTCTTTTAGCTAGCTCTTTCCATTCCTTGCTTTAGGAAACCACCAGAGTATGGAGAGTTGCCAAGGCGAGACCAACCCCCCTTTTGGCTCTGATAGGTGCTTGACTACATGAGGCGGCATGTTGAAGTAAGGCGGCAGAAGCGAACCTCGTGTCCTTTCGCCCTCCTGGTGCAAGAGCCAGCCCAAGCACAAGCTCCGGCATAAGTCGGAAGATAACAGGCTGTACACTAGGTCCCGAAGGAACACACAGTTGTTCAGCTTCATGTACGAGAAGACCCATCCATCACAAGCTCTGTTGGGGATGGTCTTTTTTCTGAGTCAGCCGCGTGTAAACGCTGGCTCGACCCGTCGCGCTTTGCTGCAGGGCAGATGCAGGATGCCTGAGATACAAGGAGCATTGAGCGATGAAAATACTAGTCATTGAGGACAATGCAGGCATCGGTCAGCTAGTTCGACAAGGACTAGAAACTGCGAAGTTCCATGTTGATTGGGCGCAGGACGGCGCTCGCGGTCTAACGATGGCCGAGGAACATCGCTATTCCGTCATCGTTCTCGATCTGATGCTGCCGAAGGTCGATGGATGGCAGGTTTGCAAAGAATTGCGCGCACGCCGGAATCGCACGCCGGTACTGATGTTAACGGCGCGTGATGGAGTCGAAGACCGCGTTCGTGGCCTGGATCTAGGGGCTGATGACTATCTGCCAAAACCGTTTGATTTTGCTGAACTCTTGGCGCGGGTCCGCGCCCTGGTGCGGCGCGACAAAATCCACCACACCCGGATGATTCACATCGGGGATCTGGAAATCGACACCGCCCAGCGGCGCGCCTCTCGGGCTGGCCGCGTACTGGGCTTGAGTCGTCGTGAGTACGAGTTGCTGGAATCCTTAGCCGCGAATGAGGGGAGGGTGCTCACACGCGAGGCGATTCAGGAACGCGTATGGATGGCGGAAAATTCTTTCTCCAATACCGTCGATGTGTACATCAGGATGTTACGAAAGAAGATTGATGTCGGGCACCCGGTCAAAATGATTCAGACGGTGCATGGCGTGGGCTATACCTTGCGTTTGCCGCATACCGAGGATGCCTCGTGAGCGCTACCGCACCATCTTGGGGTTCGTTGTGGCAGCGGTGGTTCGGACGCAAGGGATCGCTGCGGACGCAGCTGATGGTGTGGAATATCCTGGCGCTCACAGTGTTGCTTGGGGCCTTGGGCGTGGTGATCCGGCAGACGGTGCAGTCGTTTCTGATGCAGGCAGTCAATCGCGAGCTGGAGAGACAGGCCCAGCAGGTTCGCTTGCCGCCGCCACCGCGACGAGAAAGACCTCCTCGACCCGATAAGCCAGATGGTCCGCTGATCGCCAAACACCTGAGCAACCAGCGCTGGCGCGGGAGAACAAATGGACCACACCTCCCTGACCTCCGGCTTTCCCGCTTAGGGCGCCTGTTCCCTGTGTTTCAGTTTTCCCATTATGACGAATTCCCAGGTCCGCCACCCTATCCGCCGCACGAACACGATGAGGAAGAACATTTCCCAGGTCCACCTCCCTTTGACCGCCGATCCAACCCGCCGCCGCCCGGAGAGAGCGGTCCCTATCGTCCACACCACTTCAATCTATCCGGCGAGTCGATCGTCCCCTTTGACGAGCGACCCTTGTGGGACGCAGCTGGCTTTGCTCGGGCAAAGCAAGGCAGCAGACACTTCTCTACAATTGAATTCAATGGCGAAGCGTTGTACGTCCTTTCTGAACCAGTACGCGAGCGGGATGTGGTCGTTGCTGTCGTGCAGGTTGCCCACCCACTCGCTGACGTGCAGCTAGCCATTGCCGGACTCGACCGCGCCTTGCTAACTTTAATTCCTCTGGGTTTGCTCTTCGCTGGAATCGGCGGATCATATCTGACCACCCGCGTCTTACGCCGAGTGCATCTCGCCACTCAAGCGGCCAGAGACATCACCGGTGGTGATTTCTCCACACGCCTGCCCGTGGGCGGACAAGATGAATTCTCGGATTTAGCCGACACGTTTAATAACTTGTTGAATCGGTTGCAGCATGCGTTTGAGCAGCAACAACATCTCCTCGAACAACAACGGCGCTTTACTGCCGACGCCTCGCATGAGCTCAAAACTCCGTTGACGGTTATTAAAGGCACTGCCAGTCTGATGTTGCAGAGCCAACCAACAGCTACTGGCTACTGGTCAGCGCTCCACAACATCGATCACGCCACGGAGACAATGTCGCAGTTGGTCCAAGATCTTCTGCTTCTGGCTCGCGCCGATGGCGGCCAATTAGGGAAAGACCCAATTGAACTGCTGGTGCGCGACGTGCTGGATTCAGCTATCCTGGGAGTAGCGCCAACAGGCGCAGCGATCACGGTTCAGATACCTGACGAAACATTGACTGTGATGGGTAATGAACGGGAACTGGTGCGTCTTGTGTCCAACGTACTGAAGAACGCTACGCAACATACCCCGCGCGAAGGTACAATTACGATCGCGACGCACGCCGCAGGAGAGTATATCCGGATCAGCATCCAGGATACGGGTCCCGGTATCGCCCCGGAACATCTCCCGCACCTCGGCGAGCGCTTTTACCGGGTTGATGCTGCACGTGCTGAGGGTGGGACGGGCTTAGGGCTATCTATTTGCCGAGAGATTGTCGAGGCCAATCGCGGTGCGATGCAGATCGAGAGCACGCTTGGAATTGGGACCACCGTGCATATAGAACTGCCGCGGGCGCACTAATACTCTGTCAATCTCTAAACCTTAGAGTGTTCTCATGCCCAGACAGAGCCTGGGCATGGCGTGGGGTTCTGGCTCTATCACCGTAAATGGCGTTCCCAGGCAGAGCCTGGGAACGTGAGTGTCAACTGCAGCGAGTGCGCTAGAAAACAGCATCACAGTGAAATATCTCCTAGAGTAACTTTTTGTTAGGCTCCACCAGGCGTCCCGCCGTAAAAAAATCTCGCACTTTTCATCTCGCTTTCATCTTTGTAGTGTCTAAATCCCTGTGCATGGAAGTTTGTCTCAACCGAGCTGTAACGGAAGGAGGTGTGTGGAGGTGCAACACACCTTACCGAAGTCCTCGCCCTGCATGGTGGAACTTTAAGCACAATATATGGAGGTGTATGTATGACAACAAGAAAACAACCACGACTGTTCGTCTTGATAATTACCCTTGGCCTGCTGAGCATGGGTATGAGCGGATCGGTATGGGCTCGCGGCGATAGCGATAGTGTTGGCCGCGGAGGAGTCTTGGGTGGTGTTCTACAAGAATTAGTATTTCCGTGCCAGGCGGCCTGTCGCAATGCTGCGGAGGATTGTATAGAGCCGCTCAAAACTGATGCTGTCGCCTGTGTTCAGGATGCTTGTGCGACACAAGTGCAAACCGCGCAGACCGACTGCGCCGCCGACCGCACAGTACAGGCGTGTAGAGACGCCATTAGAGCGGTGCGCGCCTGTGGGGAGTTGTGTCTCGCCACGTTCCAGATTGGCGTCGCAGCTTGTCGTGACACGGATCAATCGTGTCGCGACGCTTGCGATACACAGTAAAACTATCAATGGTTGAGCGTTCATCCATGCACCATGAACGCCCATCAGACAGTGACAGTAACTCCCGCTACTTGTGCGAAAAACCCCCTGCTGAGTCCAGCATTACAGCGAGTCTAGGAACGCTAAGATTTGCTTCTTCTGCCAATCAGATAAGGCATCGTATCTATTTGTTACACTCGTTGCCTGCCCAGCATGACGGCGGATAGCGTCCTGTGTGGTGAACGTGAGCCCATCATGCATCAGCCGGTTCCGTGTCCTGAGCGCCCACAAAGGAGCGGTGCGCATTTGATTTGCCGTTGAGGCCAATTCGGGCGTGGGGAGCACAGGGATCCCGTCGCCAGTGCCAATGTCGTGTAACAAAAAGTCACTATACGGATGGATGATCTTGTTCCCAAGCGCCGCGGGAACTGTGAACGTATTCCCGTTGATTTTCGCACCCGGGCGCGCCGTAGTAATAGCAGAGGTGTGGCACGTGGCGCAGCCAATCTGGGCAAAGAGCACTTCGCCGGCGCGAACGTCAGGAGTTATTGGTCCGCGCGAGGGGGCCTTAGTGGACCTCATAAAGTTGGCAAACGCAATGACATCTTCACCGTCGTCCTCTGGATCAGCCACAGGATCAAATGGCGAACCAAATCCAACAAACCGACCACTGGACGTGTTTTCCTCTGGAAACAGCGGGGTGGTGATCCCCATTTCATTGAGGTAAGCATCACTCGAAAAAGATTCAAGGCTCGCGTGCTGACTCTTCCATCCGAAACGCCCGATCCGCGCCGTACTTTCAGCCTCTAGCACGGGAACATTGAGAGCAGTCCCCCGCATGGCCTCTGGTTGGCGATCGCGAATCGCCAGAAGCGTGCTATTGGCAATGCACTCAACGAAGCCATTACCTAAAGTGTTCGTCGATATACGGAACGTGCGGATATCGTCTGCGACAGCAACCCGCTCTACAATGTCAGGATGAGTGGCCCTCGACTGGACCAGCGACCCGCCTAGCGACTCAAAGAATTCGCCATTCTCGATTCGCCCGGTCCGGTGCTCGGCAATCTGGCTTGCGCCTCCGGTGACCACGTTCTGATGGCACTCCTTGCAACTCTGGGCGTTATAGGTAGGCCCGAGTCCGTCCTCGATCGTTTCCACCGTTTCGAAGAGGAACCTATTGTCATTGAACGAGTGAAGTGGGGCGACGTTGTTCGCATTCAAGGTCTCGAACGCTGGCCCCTGCACGGTGAAGCCATTCGTTTGGTTGTCAAAACCCGTTGACGCTTCGGTCGCCCCATTCCTCCAGTCGCTGGTGTCCGGCCGGTCCTCGGTTTCGATGACGCCATGATAATGAAATCGCTCTCCACGGGTTTGTTGAAATCCGCGACCAGAGCGGCTCTCAACCGAGAGCGTCAACGCTCCGACACTGAGCAGTGCGGCAGCCGTTGGCGCTAGCACAAAAAGTTTGTAGGACTTCATATAATACTGTTCCTCCTTCTCTCGTTGCTTTGGTGCGCCGCATCTCGCGCCCCCTAAAGGGTTAAACCAAGAGAAGATGAAAATGGGATGAAAAATAGAAACGAATGCAGGGTCTCTATAAAATTTTCTATATTCGCCTGGCTGGCTTCCCATCCCTTTCGGGACCGCAGAACATGTGCTCCCGTTATTGAGGACGTCTTCCCCGTCGCTGCCGAAACTGACGATCGACTGCTGTAGAAGAGGGGAGCAAGATCACGTAAGATATAGTCTTGATGAAGTATAGCATTCTCAGTCTATTCTTTTTGGTCTTGAACACTGCCTCCCTCTCTCTGGTATGGGCGCACGGTGGGGTCGGGATTGAGAAAGACCCTTGCGTCCGTAGGGCGGGACCGTATCTGATTCATTTCGCTGTCTATCAGCCGCAATTTAACCCGGTCGAAGAATACTGCGCCTCCGTGCCGGAGGCAGGGAACACCATTCTGGTCTTTGACTTAGTAGACTCTGAGCTTCGCAGTCAGTCAGTATCGATTCAGGTGGTCGAAGCTATCAGTGCACCTGAACCTAAAACCGTGCTGTCTATTCCACCAAAAATCTACCCAACTGGCGTGGTCAACGCGGAGGCAAATTTCGACCTGCCCGGTCAATACACCGCCATTGTGATGCTAGAAGGATCGGGGCGCACGATCCAATTCCCCCTCCGGGTAGCGACGTGGTCTCCTGATGTCGCTGCACTCGGCGGCGTCCTGGTTCTCGGCTCCGCTCTCTGCTATGTTTTCCTGGGGCGGAAAAAAGGATGGCCTTTACCGTTCGGGTCGAGGAGGACGCCAAAACTCCGGCTAGTCAAGAGGTGATATCGTCAACCGTGTCGCTTGATGGTGAAAAAGGAGAGCATATGGCCACTGTAGCAAGTACAACTTCAGGAGCACGAATAAAACAAGAAGAGAAGCCCTTGGCGCGTAGGGTGCTCAACTTGACTAACATCGTACTGGGGCTCGCTGGGATTACCGTCATGATGGTGGCGGCCCGGATCTACCAGCTCCTCTTTGCCTGGACGAAGGGGCTGGACTCGTTCTCCCCTGAGTTTCAGACGTATTGGTGGAATTTGGTTCTCGCCGAATGGGGCTGTGAGGTCGTGAGCGCCGCCCTGTTGTGGGGGTGGCTATGGAAAACTCGGGATCAGGAGGTGGCCAAGCTAGGGCCTGAGACGGAGCTCAAGCGCTATTTCAACCTGGTGATGTGGTTAATGGCGTACGCCTTCGTGTTTATTTTCGCGGCTAGCTTGTTTGCGGAGCAAGATGCAACCTGGCACCAGACCCTCATCCGGGATACAGAGTTTACCCCGAGCCACATTATTCTCTTCTATTTCACCATGCCTCTGTACATTATCCTCGGCGTAGGTGGATTCCTGTATGCACACACGCGGTTACCCTATTACGATTACCGGCAGAAGGGGTGCTCATTGCCGTATTTGTTGATCGTGGTTGGGCCCGCCTTGATCCTCGTCAATGTCGCCTTCAACGAGTGGGGCCACACCTTCTGGATCATGGAGGAGGTCTTTTCCGCCCCGCTGCATTGGGGATTTGCCGTATTGGGGTGGACGGCCCTGGGCTTCTTTGGCGTTTTTCTGCAGGTAGTACCGCGCATGCTGGAGTTGATTCGCGCACTCGGAAAGTCCACTGTGGTGGACAAGTCCGCCGCGTAACATACAACGACGCCTTAGCAGGACCGCCGCCCTCTACTCCGTTTCGGAGTAGAGGGCGGTGGAGTTCCTTTCTTCTTGGGGGAGAACAAGATGAAGAAGATGGTGACCGAAGCGGCGCGGCTGGAGCGCACCTTTGACTGGATGGTGGTCTTCATTGCGATCTGCTTATTTATGGGGGCGTTCCACCTGCACGCGATGCTGACAGTGGGAGACTGGGACTTCTGGACCGACTGGAAAGACCGACGCTGGTGGGTCACGCTCACCCCAATCGCCTTAATCACCTTCCCTGCAGCAGTACAGACATTTTTGTGGGAGAAACTCCGTCTTCCCTTTGGGGCAACCTTTTGTGCATTGGTGTTAGTCTTGGGGCAGTGGTCCAGCCGCATTGTGAATTTTTATGGCTGGACGTACTACCCGCTGAACTTTACGTGGCCCGCCACACTCCTTCCCGGCGCACTCGTGCTCGACGTCATCCTTCTGCAGACGCGGAGTATTCTCCTCACGGCCATCGTCGGCTCCTTAGCGTGGGGTGTGCTCTTCTATCCAGAGAACTGGCCGATGCTTGCTCCGTTCCGTGTTCCGGTGGAGTACCTGGGCAATGTTGTGTCGGTCGGCGACCTCCAGGGGTATCAATACATTCGTACTTCTACCCCGGAATACCTCCGGCTCATTGAGCGGGGCACCTTGCGCACCTTTGGTCAGGATGTAACCCCGGTGTCCTCCATGTTCTCCGGGTTCGCCTGCATCTTTGTCTACCTCTGGTGGTGGGCGATGGCGCGAGCATTCTATACCACCCGGTTCGTCAAGAATCCCTAGCTGCTTCGACCATGCCGTGAGCTCGCCATCTTCATTCACTAGCTGGAATTCAACGCTGAGTAGGGGAGATAACATGGCCATGAGGCAATTCGTCGGGTTCGCGCTTATGCTTTGGACGCTTGCTTACGCCCCAGAGGCGAGAGCCCACGGGGAAAAGTCTCAAGAACCCTTCCTACGGATGCGCACCATTATGTGGTACGACGTGCAGTGGTCCACTGATCGAGTAGCAGTTGGTGAAGAGATGACCATCACTGGGAAGTTCCACTTGTTTGAAGACTGGCCAGTGAGTGTCGTGCCCCTGCCTACCGAAGCCTGGGTGAATGTGTCGGTGCCTGGTCCCCAATTGCTCCGGAAAGCGACCTATCTCAATGGAGTTCCCTTGGTGAACACCGTAAGTCTGGAGCTCGGTCGGGACTATGAATTCAAGCTTGTGCTGCAGGGGCGCTACCCGGGCAGCTATCACCTCCACCCGATGGTCAATGTGCAGGGGGGCGGACCTCTTGTCGGACCCGGCCAGTGGGTAACCGTAACCGGAGAAGCTGGCGCGTTCTCTAATCCGGTGACCACGTTGACCGGGCAAACGATTGACCTCGAGACCTATGGGCTATCGAGGGTAGTTGTGTGGCACCTGATGACGATAGTTCTGGCGGTTGCCTGGCTTGGGTTTTGGTTGTTGCCGCGGCCGTTTCTAGGACGGTTGTTGATGGTGGAGCAAGGGGCAGAGAAAGAGTTGATTTCAGCCCGGGACCGTCAAGTTGGCTGGGTCTTTCTCATGGCGGCCGTCCTGCTGGTTGTAGGAGGGTATTATACGACCAAGGCGGCGTACCCGGTGACGATCCCCCTCCAAACTTCCCGAGTGCGGATCCCGCCATTAGCCCAATCTCCCCGACTGGTAGAGGCTCAGATTGAAAGGGCAACGTACACAATCACCACTCGCACCTTCACGATGGATGTGCGAGTGGTCAACAAAGGCGACCAGCCTCTGCATGTGGGGGAGTTAAGCGCCGCTAACGTGCGATTTTTAAATCCAGCACTGTTCCCCTCCGCCGAACATAGGCTGGTAATAGAGCCAGCGGATCCGATCAATCCTGGCGAAACCAAAATCATACGGGCGATCGCCACCGATGCCGTCTGGGAGACCGAGCGGTTGACCATGTCCTACGATCCGGAGAATCGTTTTGCGGGTCTGCTCATGTTTTTCGATACGGAGGGGGGCCGCAGGATCATCACAGTAGGTGGTGGTCCGGTGATACCGCAATATAACGGAGCGTAACTCCGCAAACTCTGAGTGATGTTATCCTGGGAACGTTACACCCTGAGTGACATTGTAGTTAACAATATCATTTAAGGCAGTTAGAGAAACGCCACAGCAAAATGTAGCGCCCCACAGGTGTGAGCCCTCTTGGCTTCCAGTTTTCTCCCCCCTCAAGGGAATTGACATGCCCGTTTTGGCTGAGATCATTCACCCTTGTGTGTAGCGCTATGTTTGCTTCTACCCGAGCTACCGCAACACCATTACTCGCATATAGTCTGACGTTTGCTATATTAGGCCTACTGTTTTCTAAGAGAGCATAACCATCCTTACGGAATCTCATCCGTAGTTTGTCTCACTGGACGACACCTCTGTCGACCCGCAATGTTCCTACTTCAAGACGAATCCTCACAGAGAAAGGACAATATGGCGAACGCAGAACATCTTGCACTCCTGCAACAGGGAGTAGAGGTCTGGAATGAGTGGCGAGAAAAGTGTCCTGAAGTGCTGCCGGATCTGAGGGGGGCTCAACTCCCCGGAGCGGATCTCTCTACGGTCAATTTGTCCAAGGCTAATCTGGCGCAAGCGAATCTTCAGGGCGCTCTCCTCCTTGAGGCGAACCTCCAGGAGGCGCGCCTTCCATGGACAATCTTGTCGGACGCGAACTTACAGCATGCGGACCTTACTCACGCGACAGGGCTTCTGGCGAAACAACTTGCAGGCGCCAATGTCTCTGGCGCTCGACTCCCAGAGGAGATACGGGCCTTTCCGGAGCTGGCAATTGTTGAACAACTCTCGCAGGGGCTCCAGTCGCTGTTCTTCGTGCTGCTCTCAGCATGCGGATACTCCATCCTCACCATTGCTACGACGACACACGCACGCCTGCTTACAAATGCCACATCTTCTCCACTGCCCATCATCGGGACGGTAATCCCCATCGCCTCTTTCTATATGGCCGCGCCCCTCCTGTTACTTGGGCTGTATCTCTATCTGCATCTGTATTATCTCCGCCCCTTGTGGGAAATGTTGACCGATTTACCGTCCTGCTTCCCAGACGGCCACCCGTTGGAAAAGAAGGCCTCCTTGTGGCTGTTGAACGGTCTCGACCGATCACAGTTTGTGCGAGCGACGGAAGAGCGCTCTCGTCTGGCGTCTATGCGCAGTCAAGCGCCTGGTCTCTTTACGTGGGGGATCGCGCCAGTCACGCTCTTCCTTTTCTGGCTTGAATATCTTCCCCGACATGATCCCTGGGGGACTCTGCTGCATACCCTCTTGGTAGTCATCTCAGTAGGGGAATTTATTTTGCTCTATGAATTGGCTGTGACGCCGCTACGCGGGAGGAAGGAAAGGCTCCTGTTCCCTTGGCAGAAAGCCCTGGGCAGCGCTGTGCTCATCATCGGAATTTTAGCTCTTCTTTCCGTCGCCGCTATCTATGGCGTCCCCTCTCACTTTCTCAAGGAGACGGATAATCATCTCTACTTTCCCTTAGCTATCGCTCATCTTGAAGAAGAGAATATTTCAACGAAACCTCAAAGCTGGGCAGTCCAATACGATAAAGAAGAAGACATGGCGAAGGCCATTGAGGCAGTGCAAGGAGCTCAACTCGAAGCTCGTAACTTGCGCGGCGCCAACGCCCGCCGGGCTTTTTTAGCAAAGGCGAATCTGCGGAGAGCCGATCTGCGGGACGCCGATCTGTTCATGGTTCAGCTCCAAGGCGCGAACATGTCCGAGGCTCAGCTTCAAAACGCCAACTTGGCTTGGGCCTGGCTTCAGAGAGTGGACTTATCTGGCGCCCATCTCGAGGGCGCGAATCTCCAGGGAGCCTTCCTCTATCAAAACGTAAAGCTGATGGATGCCCATCTCGAAGGCGCCAATCTGCAAGGGGCTCACCTCAAAGGGGCCAACCTGCGCGGGGCTCATCTCGAAGGCGCCAATCTGCAAGGAGCTCACCTTGAGGAGGCCAATCTCCAGAACGCCAATCTTGCAGGGGCCGACCTGTCCTGGGTCCAATTGCAAGGTGCACTCCTCTCGGAAGCTCATCTTGAGGGAGCCAACCTGCGTGGGACGAATCTTCAGGGCGTACTCGGGTCCGCGTCTCCGCTTCAGAAAACTGGCTCTTAAGAGCATGAGACAAAACCCTAAGCTGAGTCTGGCCACGTTGACAACGCCAGATCCGGATCGAAAGAAAAAAGACGATCCAAGAAAAGATAAAAAGAACAAAGCAATGCAGGAAGCGGTCAAAGAACGTGATCGTAATGGACGACCAGCGCGCCCCTCCTTCGCACAGTCAACCATGGTGGCTAGAGAAGGAGCAGGCGCTACGCATTCTCTTTTCCCATCCTTGCCTGCTCTTCATACGTGTCTTCTACTGTGGGTGTTTTCGCACCCGCAGTGTAGACGAAACTCCTACAAAGAAGTAGGAAGTTTACACTAAGGCGCAGGAAGTTTACACTGAGGCGCCTTAGAAGGGTGCACATCATTTAATGGCAACTTCTTGGAGAGAATACAGAAAACTTGCCGTTCACCCTTCGACAGGCTCAGGGCGAACGGGGGAGGCGTGCAGCTGGTGCGATATTGGCCGTTCGTGCTGAGCTGGTCGAAGCACGCGCCCAGCGAGCTACAGGCTTGCCAGAATTTGATATGCACCCACGAGCGGAGCGAGAGCGGGTGAGGAAATCGTTTTTGAGGTCAGCACAATTAAAATCCGCTTTAAGTCGCAAGGGTGCGGCCTGAGTCGCAGGGGGCTTCGACTTGCACTCTTCTGGTTGCATGGCGTATTTTTTGCGTATAGCCTTCAGAACTACTCGAAGGGCACCCGTGCATTTCTCTTTTGTAGTGATAATATGCGGCGTGCCGACCAACGGATTCATAGTTTGTGTTATCGACGTAGGAGTAGCCGTTCGTAAGCAATTTCTATTATAGAGAAATTGGATAATGGTGCAGAATGCTGTGGATTTTATCAAGTCTGCTCGTCGTAAGATGGAGTTCTTTACCGCAAAGGATGGGCAGCGCCACTTGGACCCGTCCATAAGGGATACTTCTATGAATAAATAACGTTGTATTCCCCTGCTGTGTGTGAGAGGAGAAAAGGATTATGCTTTTTTCTCCTCCCTTTTTCCCCCTCTTCTTCATAAACTCGTACTTTACCAACTTGAGCAGTTAAGGGGAGCGACAACCCCATGGTTCCTTTAGGGTCTGGAATTTCACGATATACCCTTGGCATCGAGCCTTGGAGGATAAGGGCCACAAAATTTCTTATACTGATCCTGCTGGGAGTGCTCGCGGTAGTAGGAATGCTATGGACGGCAGGTCCTGCGTTGGCGCAGCCCACCTTCATAGATCCGGGCTTCACGACCGAAACCGTTGCGAGTCTGCCTCCCTACTCGGCTATGGGCGTCGCCTTTGCGCCCGATGGCCGCCTCTTTGTGTGGCAGAAAGCGGGCCAAGTCCTCGTCATTAAGAACGGGCAGGCCGCAGCGACGCCCTTCGTGGATATCAGCGATCACGTCAATCAATACCTCGATCACGGGCTGTTAGGGCTCGCACTCGATCCGAACTTTGCCGTCAATGGCTACGTCTACTTAGCTTATGTCTACGAGGGCGGCGGCAACCCCAATGATCAAGGACCGAAAGTCTCCCGCCTCAGCCGCGTGCAAGCCGATCCCGTCAACTCGGATGTCGCCCTGAGCGGCGAAACCGTCATTGTCGACAATATTCCCTCCGAAGCAGGAGCCCATTCGATTGACTCTCTGCGCTTTGGCGCGGACGGCAAGCTGTTTGTGTCGATCGGGGATGGGGCGACGGATTTGACGGTAGATCCTTTAGCCTTGCGGGCGCAGGATCTCAATAGTTGGAATGGGAAGATTTTGCGGATCAATGCTGATGGAAGTGCACCGAGTGACAATCCCTTCTATGACTCGAGTGCGCCGGAAGCGGTCCAGTCGAAAGTGTGGGCGTATGGGTTGCGGAATCTCTTTCGGTTTGCATTGCATCCGAAGACGGGGGAGCTGTATGTGGGGGATGCGGGCTGGCGTACGTGGGAAGAGTTGAACCGGGGCCGGGGGATGAACTTTGGGTGGCCGTGTTATGAGGGCGAGGAGGCACAGGCGGAGTATCAGGTGTTTGCGGAGTGTCAGGGATTAGCACGGACGGCGACAACGGGGGGAGTGTATGTGTATGACCACAGCGTAGGAAGCGCGATCATCGCCGGGAGTTTTTACACGGGGGGGCGGTATCCGACGCCGTATCAAGGGAATCTGTTTGTGGCGGATTATAGCGCCGGCTGGATTCGACGCCTCGCCTTCGATGCTAACGGCAATCTTGTCAGCGTTAATCGTTTTGCAAACAACTTTAACGGTCTTATCGATATCGAATTGGGACCTGAAGGGCTTCTGTACTATGTCGCCTCCGCTTCCGGGGAAGTGGGGCGGATACGATATAGTGGGGAAGGGAATCTGCCGCTAGTGACCAAAGCGAGGGGGAAGCCGGGAGCAGGGTATGTGTCATTGAAGGCCAATTTGAGCATAGCGGCGACGGCAGAAGTAAGCGGATATGCAATGACGGTCCCCAACCCCAACACCCAAAGTGTCGCCCTGCCCAGCGGCGTTCTGCCTCCCGCAAATGGGAACACAGGGACCGGTCACTTTGACTTTGCCTTCGCAAACAGCACAGTTTTCAAGAAAAATGGCTGGGACTTTTTTGCCAGGACGGCTACCGGGGCTCCGCGCAACACCGAACAAACGGGTGCTTGGGCAGTGGATTATGATCAGAGCGCGCATCCGGGGACGCTGCGAGTGCCGCTGGACAGTGGAGAATTGTGGCAAGCCTCGAATAATTCGCAGAATACCTTCTTCCATGATCTGCCTACGAACTGGACCAGCGTGCGACTACGGATTGCCGCTTTTAACCCCGCGTCTAATTATCAACAAGTGGGATTATTGGCGTACCAGGACGACGACAACTATGTTGACTTGAATCGGTCGTATGTTGGAGGACAACAGATCGAGTTATTCTGGGAGATTAGGCAAACGCCTGCTTATGCGAATCGACTAGGATTGCTCAATAAGGGAAATTTGTTGTTACGATTAGATCGCGACGTCGCGACGAACACCTACACCGGATATTACTCAGTAGATAGCGGGTTGAGTTGGGTCTTGGTGGGAAGCACGGCAGCGGTGTTGAATGAAACTCGTGTGGGAGTGCAAACGGGATCGAACTTAGCGGGGACGTTGGCGGCGGATCTGGCGTGGGTGGAGATTGTAGCGGTTCCCGCGGCTCCGACTGTCGCTAGTGTGACGCCAGGCGCTGGAGTGCAAGGGCAGACGGTGGCAAGTGCGAGGATTAGCGGGAGCAACTTCCAGAGCGGGGCGACATGTAACTTCGGGGCTGGTGTGACTGTGAATAGTTGTACATTTGTATCAGCGACGCAGTTGACAGCGAGTGTGACAATAGCAACCAACACCACGATCGGTAGCCGGACGGTGACGGTGAAGAATCCGGATGGGCAGAGTGCTAGTTTGCGCAATGCCTTTAGTGTGACGCCGGCGACCATGCCGCCCCCGTCGGTGACGTCGGTCAGCCCTAGCACGGGGATGCAGAGCCAGGTGATGACGGGAGTCGTGATTACGGGAAGCAACTTCCAGGGTGGGGCGGTGTGTGATTTTGGAGGCGGGATCACGGTGACGAGTTGTACGCGGACGTCGCCTACGCAGCTGACGGCCAATCTCAGTGTAGCGATGACGGCGGTGGTGGGCGAACATACGGTGACAGTCCTCAACCCTGACATTCAAAGCGCCGCCTTGACCCATGGCTTTAGGGTCACTCCAGCGGTGTTGAGCCCGCCTTCCCTGACTGGAGTGAGTCCTAGCATCGGGACGCAGGGCCAGACATTGGCAAGCGTAGTGATCACGGGAAGTAACTTTCAAAGCGGAGCAACATGTAGTTTCGGTGATGGAATCACAGTGACGAATTGCACTTTTAACTCGTCGAATCAGTTGACAGCTAGCGTCGCCATTGCGGCCAACGCTACGGTGGGGATACGAGCCGTAACAGTGACGAACCCAGATGCGCAGAGAGGAGCGCTCGCTAGCGCCTTTAGTGTTGTTGGGTCCATATCCACCGCGCCGGTCGTGTCGCTACTCAGTCCTGATTCGAGTACTGAGGGGCAAAGTCTGACCGTGACCATTACCGGTAGTAACTTTGTTGCTGGAGCAACCTGCAGTTTTGGCGCAGGAATTGTGGTGAATAGTTGTCTCTTCAATTCTTCAACCCAATTGATCGCTAGCATCGCCGTTGCCGCCAATGCGGCGACAGCGCCTGTAGAAACTCGCACCGTAACGGTCACCAATCCCGACTCCCAAAGTGGGGCGTTCTCTAATGGCTTTACCATTATGAATACTGCAGCCCTGGTCGGGCATTTTGACTTTATCTATCCGGATCGGACATCGTTATTAGCAGATAACTGGGATTTTATCGCTACAACGGCCAGTGGAAACACTCGCAACACGGAGCAGATAGGAAGCTTGGCGATCAATTACTCTCAGACTACTCATCCAGGAACCATTCGGATTCCTCTCGGGGCCGGAGAGCTTTGGCAAACAAGCAATAATTCGCAGAACATGCTCTTTCGTAATTTACCGAGCGATTGGACAAGTATCCGGCTCAAGATCGCCTCCTTCGACCCAGTGAAGGACGATCAACAGGTAGGACTCATTGCCTACCAAGACGACGACACGTATGTCAGCGTCCGCCGAAGCTATCACAGGTCGGCAGGTGGGCCGAGTGTTGGCGGAATGTATGAAGTAAATGGTGTCGGGACGGTTATAGAACGACGTGGGCTCGCTAATACAGGGAATTTAATCCTAAGGCTAGATCGGAACTTAAGTACCAACGCATACACTCCGTTTTATTCAGTAGACAGCGGGACAACGTGGATTAGATTGATGGGAATTCCTATCGTTGCGTTAAATAACCCCCGCTTGGCAATCCAGGTGGGCGCGAACCTGGCGGCGGATGCCAAGAGCGCCGATCTGGCCTGGGTAGAAGTAATCCGTCCGAGTTGTTTACCCACCCCGACCATTAGCGGGGTGACGCCAGCTTCTTGTGAACAGGGCCGGCAGTGCTCCGTGATCATCACCGGCGCTAACTTGCAAAGTGGAGTGGGGTGCTCCTTCGGGCCAGCTATTACTGTCAATTCCTGCACCTTTACCTCCGCCACGCAACTGACTGCG
>JACXTT010002214.1_pt1 | contig 31151 bp, 19 predicted proteins | sample 9270951 | NCBI WGS metagenome assembly JACXTT01 (sample SAMN15532306, study PRJNA645909) | rock metagenome | isolation source: weathered quartz diorite | place: Puerto Rico | collected 2017-06-21
GGTATCGGCCGAGCGCCTGGTAATACTGATAGATCCGGAACAGCGCATCATCAGCCCATTCGCTTTTCGGATAGTTGTCCAACACTCCCTGATAGAATTTTACGGCTTCAATGCCGTCGGTGGCCACCCTCCCCTGGAGATAAAGGACCCCGGCAGAGTTCTGATACTTTGCGATAAGGTCGGGCAGCTCTTTCCGGACTTCTTCGCTCTGGCCATGATCGATTTTTCCGACGAGGGCCCGCATTTCATCCGCGCCCGGCTGCGCCTGAGCGATGCCCACGAGGAGGAATGTCATCCCGGCAATCCGGATGAAGCGATTCATCGTCACGCTGCCTCCACCACGGACGTCGTTTCTCCGACATTCGCCGAGCCGAAAAGGGTCGCGGAATTGGATCGTGAAATCGTGATCCGGATATATGTACCAGCCGATGCATCCCCCTTCGGAAAGATGACCATTTTATTCCCGTCTGTCCGCCCCTGCCATTCGTCCTGCGATTTCTTGCTCGGCCCCTCGACAAGCACCTCGACCGTTTTACCCACATGAGCACTGTTTTTTTCGGACGAGATCCCGTTCTGGAGTTTTATGATCTCAGCCACGCGGGCCGATTTCGCAATGTCGGGGATATCGTCCTTCATCTCGTACGCGGGCGTGCGCTCCCGCGGAGAATATTTGAACATGAACGCGCCGTCGTAGCGGATCTCTTCCATGAGGTCCAATGTACGCCGATGGTCGTCCGGCGTTTCACTTGGAAATCCCGAAATGATGTCGGTCGAGAGGGAAACCGAGGGCATCGCATCCCGGATTTTTTTTACCAGACTCATGTAGTGGCCCCGCGTGTAGGTCCGATTCATGAGGCCGAGGATCCGGTCGGATCCCGACTGGACGGGCAGATGAATGTACTTGCAGAGATTCGAATTACCGGCGATCGTCTCGATCAGCTTTTCGGACATGTCCTGCGGATGGGATGTCGTGAATCGCACCCGGATTCTTCTGTCGATTCCAGAGACATTTTTCAGAAGATCGGCAAAATCGCATCCGCCATCCCGGTACGAATTGACGTTCTGGCCGAGAAGCGTGATTTCCCTGAACCCGCGGCCGGAGAGCACTTCCACCTCCCGCAGGATGCTGTCAAGCGTCCGGCTCCGCTCCCGCCCGCGCGTGAACGGCACGACGCAGAATGAGCAGAACTTGTCGCATCCGCGCATGACCGAGATCCACGCGCTGATCCCGCTGGTGCGCAAAGGCATGATGTCATCGTACGTTTCCACCCTCGACAATTGCACGGCAATCCCCTTCTCGCCATGCCATGCCCTCGCAACGAGCTCCGGAACCCTTCGGTATTCGTCAGGCCCTACGATCAGGTCCACTACCCGGCCCACTCCCCCGGCTGAGAGCTTTCCCCTCAGCCGCTCTGCCATGCATCCCATTACACCAACAATGATTCCGGGCCTTTCATTTTTCAGTCTCTTGAATTCTCCAAGACGGCCGTAAATTCGTTTTTCGGCGTTGTCCCTGATGCTGCACGTGTTGACAAGGATGAGATCAGCACCCTCCAGATCAGAGGTCATTTCATACCCGTCTCCCGACAGGAGACTGGAAATTACCTCGGAGTCGGCCAAGTTCATCTGGCAGCCGTACGTCTCGATGTAGACTTTACGATTGTGCATCGGGGGAATCAGTTTAAGCGCAATCAAGATACCCAAAAACTGACATATAGTCAAGAATGGGAAAACCGGTTAAAGTATTTTAATATTATAGGCAGAATTTCAGAGTTTTTCCCAGAATTGCTTTTGACAAGAAGTCAGACTAGGCTCCTGATTTGCCCTGTTGTGCAAGCAGACCCTTTTGTCTATATTCCCGAAAGCTTGAGGTGACGAGTGGTGAAACGCTATTCCTCCCTGGAAATTGATCCCGAACTATTTAAAACGCTGGGTCACCGGCTCACCGACCAGATCGCAGGCTTTCTCTCCACGATTCGGACCCGACCCGTCACCCGGGGAGAGAGTCCGGAGGAAATCCGGAAGATTTTGGGGAATTCATCGCTACCGGAAAAAGGCCGGGATGTATCAACTTTGCTCGATGACGCCGCCCAGCTGATGCTTGAGCATTCGCTCCTGAACGGTCATCCGGGCTTTTTCGGGTACATAACCTCCTCCGCTGCTCCCATAGGCGCTCTGAGCGAATTTCTCACGGCAGCGGTGAATCCGAACGTCGCATTATTCCACCTTGCCCCGATCGCGACCGAGATTGAAGCCCAAACCGTCCGCTGGATTGCTGAACTGATCGGTTATCCCACAGAGTGCGGCGGTTTGCTGGTGAGCGGAGGTAACATGGCTAACTTCGTCTGCTTCCTGGCCGCCCGAAAGGCTTCTGCAGACTGGGATATCCGCTCCCTGGGTCTGCGTCGGGAACCTCTTCGGATTTACACCTCGAAGGAGACTCATACCTGGATTGAGAAGGCAGCCGATATGTTTGGATTAGGCACGCAGGCTATCCGCTGGATCGCCACCGACAAGAATCTTCGAATGGATGCCGGCGATCTTGAGGAACAAATCTCCAAGGACAGTAAAGCTGGGGACCAACCCTTCCTGGTGATCGGCACAGCCGGGACGACAGGCACCGGCGCCATAGATCCGATCCGTGAGATTTCGAGAATCTGCAAAGACAATAAGCTGTGGCTGCATGTCGACGGCGCCTACGGCGCCCTCGCAGCCTCCCTGCCTGATGCGGACGAGGATCTGCGCTCTCTTGAGCTCGCCGATTCCGTGGCCGTCGATCCCCACAAATGGCTCTATGCCCCGCTCGAAGCCGGGTGCGCCCTCGTCCGCCGGCCAGAGTTTTTGACCGACGCGTTTAGCTTTCACCCTCCCTATTACCGGCTGCAAGACGATGGAGAGAAACCTCCGCTGAATTATTTTGAGTATGGCCCGCAGAATTCCCGGGGGTTCCGCGCCCTGAAAGTCTGGATGTCCCTTCTCAGCGCAGGGCGCGAGGGTCTTGTCGGGATGATCTCCGATGACATTGCCCTCGCAGAGGAGCTTTACCGGGCGGTGGCTCGGCACAGTGAGCTTCAGGCGTTCACCCGGGGACTCAGCATCGCGACGTTTCGGTATGTTCCCTCCGAAATCCGCCCGGGTCCCGATAATGACGGCTTGCTGAACGAACTGAACGAAAGAACTCTGGCCCGGATCCAGAAGGAGGGGAGGGTATTTCTTTCCAATGCCGTGATCGACGGGAAGTTTTTGCTCCGCGCCTGCATCGTCAATTTCAGGACTACGTCACGGGAGATAGCGGAACTCCCCGAGATTGTTGCCGGGGCGGGACGGATGGTTTTTGAGGAGATGAGACCCGCTCCCGTCTCGTAAGCCGTTTCAATTCGGGTATTTGCTTTTCCTCAGGAAAAGAACGAAATTTCCGCGGTCCGGAATAACTCCCCCATGACCCCGTCAAATCTCCTCCAATCCATCAAGGAAGAAGCGAAGAAACTCAGGAAGACAGTAGTCCTTCCCGATGCCCATGATCCCCGCGCGCAAAAGGCAGCAAGGATTCTCGCCGACGAACATATCGCCAACCCTCTCCTGATCGGAAGCGAGAAGGCTATTCTCGCTGCGTCCCCCGAGACCAGCCTGGCAGGCATCAGGATCATCGATCCGGCCACATCGGAAAAGCTGTCGGACTTTTCCCACATTTTCTTCAATCTCCGAAGACTCAAGGGGATGACGATCGAGGAGTCCCGCAGAACGATGTCGAACCCATTGTATTTCGGAGCGATGATGGTCCGCGAAGGGATGGCGGACGGAAGTGTGGCCGGCTCGCTCTCCACCACGCCGGACGTGCTCCGAGCGGCGATCCAGGTGATCGGACTGCGGGAAGGCATCAGCATCGCCTCCAGCTTCTTCCTTATGGTTTTTCCACACCGGATTTTTTCATTCGCAGATTCGGCCGTTGTTCCTGATCCCTCCTCCGATCAGCTCGCTGATATTGCGGTCGCAACGGCCGAGAATCACAGGAAACTGAGCGGCGAGGAACCGCGCGTGGCTTTCCTTTCTTTTTCCACTAAAGGGAGCGCGAGCCATCCTCTGGTCGAGAAGGTGCAGCGCGCAAAGGATATTTTTAGCCGGAAATACCCAAAAATTCTTGCCGATGGCGAGCTACAAGTCGACGCCGCAATCGTCCCCCGCGTCTCGGCGGCCAAGGCGCCCGGAAGCCCCGTCGAGGGGAACGCAAACGTGCTTATCTTTCCCGACCTCAACGCGGGTAACATCGGCTATAAACTCGCCGAACGTCTCGGCGGCGCAGAGGCCATCGGCCCGATCGTGCAGGGCCTGAGGAAGCCCGCCTTCGATCTTTCCCGCGGCTGCAGTGTCGAGGATATCGTGAACACCGTCGCCATCAATTGTGTGCTCGCAGCCTGACCGTTCCCTCCATGACGGAGCAGGCCTCACCGAGGACCGAACGATTTCTCTTCATCGATCTCTACCGGAGCGCCGTCATTCTTCTTATGCTCGAAGGGCATACGTTCCGGACGTTTCTGCCGAAAACCGCTCAACAATCCCCGCTGTTCCAGTTTCATGAGTTTTTTCACGGCCTGAGCGCCCCTGCGTTCCTGTTCGGGGCGGGGCTCACCTTTGTGATTTCTACGAGGAGACGGTGGGAAGAATACCATCATTGGGGTCCCCCGCTCGCCCGGCGCGTGAAGCGGCTCATCCTCGTTCTTCTTCTGGGCCTCGCTATCCACCTTCCCTATTTTTCCTTTCGAAAGATCGTGGCCGATGGTACCACGGCCGATTATCTTCAACTCTTCCAATGCGATGTGCTTCATTGCATCGGGCTCGGCCTGCTCGCACTCCACGGCCTCGTCTTTTTGTTCAAGACCGAATCCCGCTTTTATGGGCTTGTCCTCTCGGCGATTGTGTCTGTCTGTTTCCTGACTCCGCTGGTCTGGGATGCAGATTTTAGCAGTTTTCCGCCGGCGCTTTCCCAGCTCATGAGCGGAGCCCACGCTTCCCCGTTCCCGCTTTTTCCCTATGTAGGATTTCTCTTCGCAGGCGTTATCGTCTCCTGGGAGTTCATGGTGGCGGTCGCGGCAAACCGCCAGGCCGCTTTCATGAGACGGCTCACCATCATCGGGTTGGCCCTGATCGCCTCGGGGGTGGCTTTCGACCTGATTCCGATAAATATCTACCCGCACTACGACTACTGGTTTACGAGCCCGAACTATTTCATGGTTCGCGTCGGCTCCCTGCTGGTGATCATCTCAGGGATCTGGCGCTTCGCCCGGTGGATCAAAATGCCCGCCGTTACAGTGCTGGGAAAAGAATCTCTGTTTGTGTACGTCCTCCACCTGGTCGTCCTCTACGGCTCGGCCGTCAATCCCGCGGCGAATCTCCAGACGGCCCTGGGCCAAAATCTCTCGATCTTACAAACGTCGGCGATCTTTCTGGCTTTCGCGCTGACAATGCTTCTCGCCGCCTTCGCATGGAGTTTCCTGAGGGAGAAACAGTTCCGCCTCTACCGGCTCATTCAACTTGCCGGTTCTGCCCTGTTTCTCTACTTCTTCTACACGAGGGATTTTTGACTTTCAGGGAAGGCAGATGGTCCCGAGCACGGTCTCCCTCCTCGCTCCGGTGACCGCAGGGATGTTGGTCGAATTTCCGGCCAACGCCTCGGTCGCCAGAAGGGCGAAGCAGATTGCCTCTTTCGCGTTCCCGGGGATACGAAGGTCGTCCGTGGTGCGTACGCGCGCGGGGCTGAAACAACTTTGTAAAGTGCGCATGATGCTCATATTGTGAGCCCCCCCGCCGCTGACCAGCACTTCGTCAACCGGCGCGGCCGGCCTGATGAAGCGCAGATACTGGTCGAAGATAGCGAGGGCCGTGTAATCGGTCACGGTTGCAATGATATCCTCATGCCGCGCCCCCCGTCCAGTCCGTCGCAGTATTTCTCTGACGAACGCTTCGCCGAATATCTCCCGTCCGGTGGATTTCGGAGGCTTTTTCCGAAGATAGGGATGTGCCATCATCCAGCGCAACAGTCTGCTGTTGATCCTTCCCGAGGCGGCGATGGTTCCTCCTTTATCGTAATCCCTTCCGAAGAATCGTCGGGCAAGCGCATCGATGACCATGTTGCCCGGACCCGTGTCGAAGGCCCGCACGTCTTTCAGCCGGCACGCGCACGGAAGAGATGTCATGTTTGAAATCCCGCCGATATTCAGAGCGATCCGGTTTTTTGTCCCGGATCTCATCATGAGATAATCACATATCGGGACAAGGGGCGCACCGGTGCCGCCGAGCGCAACATCGCCGATGCGAAAATCTCCCACGGTGATAACGCCGGTCATTTTCGCGATCGCCGCGGGATGCCCTACCTGCAAAGTCGCCCGGATTCTATTTCCGAAAAGTCTCCGTGACTCCGGGAGGTGCTGAATCGTCTGCCCGTGCGACCCGATCAGGTCGACCTCCGAGAGACGTCTCTTCGCCTTTCGCGACAATTTTGCCGCCGCGTCCGAGAATAGGCGCGCGGCAAGGATATTCAGCCGGGCGATGTCGTCGAGCCTGGCCGTCAGCGGATCGGAGTTTTTCAGCACGAATTGCCTGTATCCCCGCGGATAGGGATATTCATGATACTCAACGAGCCGCAGCTTTGAGTGGATGCCCCGGCCGCTGATCTCGACCAGAGCCGCATCGATCGCGTCCACCGACGTGCCCGACATGAGCCCGATGACGAGCTTTCTTTTTTTGGGAAGCGTTGCGAGGGCACGCATCGGGATGGATTAGTATATTCTGATATGAAGAATTCCAGCAATTCCGGCCCGCTGATCGGGGCCCATGAGTCCGTCGCCGGCGGGATTTTCCGGGCGTTCGAGAGGGCGGAAAGCGTCGGGTGCCGTGCCCTCCAGGTGTTTACCAAAAACTCGAATCAGTGGAGATCGAAACCCCTGACCGCCGAAGATGTTGCAAACTACAAAACGGCTGCCTCGAAATCAAACATATTTCCCGTCGTCGCTCACGATTCGTACCTGATAAATCTCTGCGCTCAGGACCGGGCGATTCTCAAAAAATCGCGCGAGGCGTTCGTCGACGAAATCCAGCGCTGCGATGCGCTGGGCATCCCCTATCTCAATTTTCACCCGGGAGCGCATACAGGCGCAGGCGAGGACCAAGGGATCAGACTGATCATCGAATCGATCAACTGGGCGCATGAGATGACAAAGGGGTCACGGACCCTTTCCGTGCTAGAAACAACCGCGGGCCAGGGATCCACGCTTGGATATACGTTCGAGCAGCTGCGAAGAATTATCGACGGAGTCGACCAGCACGCCCGCATGGCCGTCTGCATCGACACATGCCATGTCTTCGCCGCGGGCTACGATATAAGTAACGAGAAAGGATATGAGTTGACCATGATGAGGTTTCACGACGTGATCGGGTTCGATAAGCTGGTGGCCATCCATGCGAATGATTCAAAGAAGGGGCTTGGCTCTCGGGTCGACCGTCATGAACATATCGGGAAAGGGGCCATCGGAAAGAACGGGTTCCGATTCCTCATGCAAGATGAGCGTCTTCGAGGAATTCCCAAGATATTGGAAACCCCCAAAGGGGAGGATCTTAAGGAGGATCGGATGAATCTCAGGGTTCTGCGCTCTCTCGCAGGACATCGCCGTGAGAGGACCCTTCCCTCCCCGGGAAACGCCCCGCGGTGATCGGCTCGTCCCGACGCCAGAGCGGACCGATGATGCTCGTCCCCGCTGAACTCTCACACTTGACAGCAACCGGAATTGATTTATATTGAAACAGAGGGACGCGATGCCCGAAACTGAAGACATTTCTCTTAAAGACCTTTTATCGCGGAATACCAAGAAGGGATCTCTCTACCGCGACGCGGGGAACGGCAGGCTCGAATGTTTCGCGTGCGGACACCGGTGTCTCATCGGGGAGGGGAAGGACGGGATATGCCGTGTAAGATACAATAAAGGGGGGGTCCTCTACGTTCCCTGGGGGTATGTCGGCGGCCTGCAGATTGACCCGGTCGAGAAGAAGCCGTTCTTCCACGCGCTTCCGGGGAGCCGTGCTATGAGTTTCGGAATGCTCGGGTGCGACTATCATTGTTCCTACTGCCAGAACTGGGTGACCTCCCAGGCGCTGCGCGATCCGAACGCGCTGTCCGCCCCCGAACACCTCACGCCGGAGGATTTTGTCGGCCTGGCGTTCGATCATCACGCCTCGATCGTCACCAGCACCTATAATGAGCCCCTGATCACGAGCGAGTGGGGGGTTGAAATATTCAAGGTCGCACGCCGTTACGGGCTCGTGACATCCTATGTCTCCAACGGAAATGCCACTCCCGAGGTTCTCGATTTCATCCAGCCGTGGGTCGACCTCTATAAGGTCGATCTGAAGGGTTTTGACGATAAGCGCTACCGGAAGCTGGGCGGGCTGCTGCAAACGGTCCTCGACACCATCCGCTCCCTGCATGAACGGAAGATCTGGCTCGAAATCGTGACGTTGATAGTGCCCGGATATAACGATTCCGAGGAAGAACTCACCGCCATCGCCAGGTTCATCGCGTCGGTGTCACCCGATATCCCCTGGCACGTGACGGCGTTTCACTCCGATTACAAGATGCTCGAAACGGATAACACCCCGGTGCGCACCCTGATGAGGGCGGCCGAGAAAGGTTACGAATCCGGGCTTCACTATGTCTACGCCGGGAACCTCCCCGGGAAAGTTGGCACGTACGAGAACACTGTGTGCCCGAGCTGCCATCATGTGGTCATCGAGCGTCGCGGCTATGTGGTGCTCCGCAACACGCTCGTCGACGGACGATGCGCGACGTGTTCAACGCCCATCCCGGGCTTCTGGAAAATCCCTCACCCGGTGCGGATTTCCCCGCGAGATCGTTGAATAAGAATGTTCTTTTATGTATGTTACCCAGAATGAAGAATCCCCGGCCACAAAAAAAGAAACCGTCCGAGATTCAGCGCGATCCTCTCCGCGAAATTCCGATGTCGGAAGAGGACTGGGACGAGTTTCACCGCGGGGTGACTTTTTTTAATTCAGGAAAATTCTGGAACGCTCACGAGGCATGGGAACAGGTGTGGCTCCGGCATGCCGAGGACGAACGGCTGTTTTTCCAGGGGCTGATCCAGCTCGCTGCCGCCTACCACCAGCTTCTGCTCAAGAAAAGCGTTTCCGGTATGGTGAATAATTTTGACAAGGCGGCGGCCAAGCTTGAAGTGTTCCAGCCCGAATACCTCGGCGTCCATGTCAAACCTCTCCTGAAATTCATCGAGGAAGGGAAGAAGGAGGCCCGCCGGATCCGCGAGGATCTTTCAGGCTTCAACCCCAATCTCGTCCCGAAGCTCCAGTTCCATCGGCCAAGCAATCCCGACCTCATCGTGGAAATCGCTGACGTCTGCCGGCATGACGGCTTCCTGGAAGGGGTCAAGCTCTTCAATAACGGATACCACTGGGAAGCTCATGAGGTGTGGGAGGATGTCTGGAGGGAGAAGGAGGGAGACGCCAAGTCGTTTCTTCAGGCCTTCGTGCAGGCAGCGTCGGCCTTCAGCTTCCTGAAGCTTTGCAAACCCACGAGCGCGGTTTATCTCTTCGAAAAGTCCATCGAAAAGTTCCGGGAATTCGAGCAATGCGAATGCCCGGTCCGTCTCACTCCCTTCATCCAGTCTCTTGATGAGGCCCTTGCCAGGGCGAGGATTCCTTCAGGGAACGGCAAGCCGGCCCACTATCCCAGAATTGAGCTGATTTCCTGAGCTCAGGAACGAAGGCCCCGGGCGGCCTTAACGCCCGAGTTCTTTCCTGATCTGCTGCTCGAGCGAGAGGTGGTGCTCCGCCGAGATGTTGAGATCCTTCCTCAGCCGTGCGAGGTGATCCACGCCTTCGGGAGACAGATTTCCCCCCCGCCATGCTTCCCGTACCGCCTGAGCGTACAATTCTCTTTTGACCTGCGGCTCCAGAACCCGGTGCTCCTCCGGCGTGATGCGGAGTTCACTGTAATACCTGGTCATGAGGATCTGTTCGGCATGGTTCAAAGCCCCGCCCGCCCACGCTTCCATGAGCGCCCGGCGGTAGCTGTCGATCACAACCTGCCTGGGGATGCGCTTCGCCTCGGCCAATTGATGCTCGCGTGCGGTGTTCTCCTCCTTGTAAATCAGCTGTTCGAGCTGGCGCGCTTCCGGATGGTCTTTTTCGATGGTGCAAATTTTCATGACTTCGACGAGGGCATCATCGAATGATCGCTGGATCACGAGCTGCTTCGCCCTTGCCAGGTATTCTTCAGCCTTTTTCCTGGACGCCTCGGAAATTCCTTCTTCCCGGGCAGCCTTCATGGCCTCCTCTTCCTGCTTGCGCGCCTTCTCCTCTTCGAGCCGCTTGCGTAACTCGTCTTCGAGCTTTTGCCGGGCCGCTTCCTCCGCCTTGCGCCGCCCCTCCTCCTCTTGGCGCCGTCGATCTTCTTCCGCCCTGCGCTGTGCCTCAGCCTCTGCCCGCTTTCGTTCTTCCTCGGCTCTCCGCTTCGCCTCTGATTGTGCCCTCCCCCTCTCCTCTTCCGCGGCTAATCTCTCCTGATCCGCCCGCTGCCTTACCTCGTCTGCAAGCCGCTTCCGCTCTTCCTCGATTTTCCTCTGGGCTTCTTCCTGAGCGGCCTTGTGAGCTGCCTCCTCTCGTTCCTTCAGTTCCGCCGCGTGACGCTGCCTTTCATTTTCAAGTCGCTCCTGTGTCTCTGCCTCCAGCCGGGCTCGTTCCGCCTCGAGCCGCTTGAGGGCTTCCTCCTGCGTGCGCTGAAGATCTCCCTCCAGCTTCCGGCGGGCCTCCTCTGACTTGAGCCGCTCATCCTCTTCACGCTTGTGCCGGATTTCCAGCTCCAGAGCACGGCGACGCAATTCCTGCTCCTGAGTCTTGTGCTCCTCGTTGCTCCTCTTACGCTCGTCATCAGCCTTTCTCTGCTGCTCGACCAGCTTTTTCCGGACTTCATCGTGCGCCAGCCGCTCCTCGTCCGCCTCGCGAAGCATCGTCTCTTCATCGCGGCGCCTCTGCTCGGCCGACTTTCCGTCCGCCGGTTTCGCTTCCGGGGTTTTTGGCTCCGCGCCCTTGGCCTCCGCTACGGCTTTCTCGGCGGGCTTCTTCTCGTCCTTCCAGGCCTGCTCGGGATGCTGCTGTGCATGGAGGAGCCGCTCCTTGTACGCGCGGGCATAGAAATTTCCCGGATCGATTGAAAGCGTTTTCTCGACCTCGGCCAGCGCGGAGAGGATGTCCCGCGATTTATAGAACCGATCGGCGTTCTTCAGGAACTCGCTCGCCTGCTTCTTTCGTGCGTTTTCCTGTTCGATCGTTTCCTTTTTCGACATGAGTTTCTGAATTGTCTTCATCTGGTCATGAAATTTTTGAATTTCACTCCGAGGATTCCTGCACGATCGCCCCGTACTCCGAGAGGTCATGCATGTTGTAAAAATCCGCGTTGGTCAGCTCATCCAGCCTGTACTGCGCCGCGACCGCCTGCCTGAGCATTTTCAAGGCTTCATCCTTCTTCTTAGAATCGATGTCTTTCTTTTTGCCCGAATACATTTGCAGGGAATACATCTGCGCCACGCCGTACTTGACCGAGGCGCTCAAGGGGTCGGCCTCTATCGCACGGCGCGCATACGCGATCGCATCCGGAAAGCGTCCCAAACGGGTCATGGTCAGAGCCAGACCAACGAGCGCGCGGGAGTCCCTCGGGTGGCTCTGCACGGTCTCATCGAGCATGTCCTCGAGTTGCGCAAAAAGCTCACGCGCTTCCGGCCACCGTCCCAGCAGCTGCTTCAGACGGGCCAGCCTGTACATGCTCACGTAGTCGGTCGGGTTCGACCGGATGCTCCGTTCGCACGCCGATACCACCTGGCCGTTGAAGGTGAGCGAAAGGTCGGCGTCGGATGCCACCGCATCGGCAATCGGCCCGACGATGTATTCCGTGGAATCATCGACGAATGGCAGGGCGGCCTGATGATAGGCCATCCCCTGGCGGGGCGCATCGAGGAATTGCTGCGCACGCCCGCACACTTCGAGGATCTCCGGATCCTTCGGGTTCAACTTAAATGCCTGGGTCAGGGCATCCACCGCATCCTTCGGCCTCCCCGTCTTGAGGAGGATCTTGCCTTTCTCGAGATACGCGCGGCTGCTGTGCGGGGATAGTTTGAGGGCGTTGTCGATGTGCGCCAGTGCCTCGCGGTTTTCCCTGTGCATGGCAAAAACCTTGCCGAGGACGATGTACCCCATGCTGACCGAAGGGTCGGTCCCGACGGCCGATTCCGCAAGCTTCCGGGCCCTCTCGAGCGTGGTGTCGCCGGAAGCCCACCCTTTCTCGTATCCAGAGATGAGGATATCTGCTGCCTCCGCATACGCTTCGGCAAATCTCGCATCGGCCTGAATCGCCTGCTCGAACAGCAGGTACGCATTCCGCTGGCTTTCCTGCGTGCGGCGATGCCGCATCTCAAGCCCGCGGAGATAAAATTGATAGGCATTGCCGTCCCGGGGAGATCTCCCGGAGGTGAACGCTGGCGTCCTGTCGGCTGTAGGGACGTTGATCGCATCGGCAAGACGGGAGGAAATCTCATCTGGCAGATCCGACAAGAGCGCGGCCGACCTCATGAATCCATCCGACCAGGCCATCCTGCCGACCGAATCGTAAAGCTGCAGCGCGATCGCTATGGTGTCGCCCGTGCGGGTGACCTTCCCCGTCAAAGCATACATCGAACCGAGCTGAAATGTCGAATGGAGAGGATTCGGCGCATGGCCCGCGATCCCAACCGATGTGAAATATCCCGTGACGGTGGGAGTGGTGATGCGCTCAAGCCGCTCCGTCACCTCCTCGGCAAGGGCCGAGCCGAGGACATCCTCCTCGACGGATCGCGTCGCGCTTCCCCAGGGGAGGACCGTGAATGTCTGCTGCGTAGTCGGCACCGGCTTCTTGCTCGCGATGAAGAACACCGCGCCGCCGATCAGCGCCGCAACGCCAAGGCCGATGAGGAGAGGAACAACACTGCGGGGATTGAAGGGCAGACGCTGTGCCAGTGCGAACGTCGGCTTTTTCCGCAATCTCGTTAATTTCGCCTTGGGCCGCGGCTTCATCACCGGAGCCTTTTCAACTTTTTCCGGAACCTCGGCCGGCATTCCGGCCCCCTCGCCCCCTTGCGCCCCTTTGATTTTTTCCTCGAGATCCAGCGCCTCGACGTTCATCGGATCGTTCACGAGGGCTTTTGCGACTTCGACGAGGGCGTGCTCGAAATCCCCCGCATCAAAGTATGACCGGGCACTGGCGATCTGCGACTCTATCCGCGCAGACTTTTCCTGCTCCTCCCGCCGCTTCTCATCTTCCTTCTGACGGAGTTCCGCCTGCTTCCGTTCCTGCTCGAGCGCTGTCTTCCTCGCCTCTTCATCCTTCTTGCGCTGCTGCTCTTCCCGCTTCTTCCGCTCTTCCTCTTCCTTGACCTTCCTGACCTCTTCCTGACGGCGGAGTTCTTCTTCCCTCCGGCGTCTCTCGACGTCAGTCCGCCCCCGCGATTCCTCTTCGCGACGACGGCGCTCGTCCTCCTCGGATCTTTTCCGCGAGAGCTCCGCCTGATGAGCTTCCGATTCCTCGTTCCGCCGCCGTTGATCCTCCTCGACTTTGGGCTGCCCGTTTTCGGGCCGGACATGGACCTGCTCATCGTCGGTTTTCCGCAGCTGCAGCTTCTTCTCGCGTTCGACGCGCAGCGCCGCGCACAGCTGCTCCTCGCGCACAAGAAGCGCCGCCTCCGCACGCTCCCTCTCCTTGGTTACCGACTCGAGGATTTCGCGAAATGCGCGCTCGCGATCAGATTTGACCTGCTCGATTACTTCGCGGGCGCGTTGCTCTGTTGTTTGGTCAATACGGGCTGATTCTTCCTCAAAAGCCGCACGGCGGATCTCCTCCACTCTCAGCTTTATGTCTTCCGCGCTGTTGCGATCCTCCTGTTCAGTCACCCGATCCCTTTCTCAATAGATGATTCCTAAGCTCGAAAAATATAGACAGATGCCTCAGGATTGTCAACGGGGGGTGTATTCTGCGTCTCGTCAATTTTTGCCGATTCGGAACTGTTTTGAACGTTTTTTCATTTTCGACGGCCATTTTAGCCTCGAGGTGCGCGACCAGTCCGGCGAGGCTTTCGGCGTGGACTTCGACGGGGTTTTGGCGTATATTCCTACATGAAAAAAGATGGTTCCCGCCCTCCCCTTGAAGGACTCGATCGCCGCTTCGACACTTCGTCTCCCGATGAGATCGATGCAAATCTCCTCGATTCATTTCCCTACGAATATCCCGGACGGGATATCGTGGTGACTACCGATACCGATGAGTTCACCGCCGTCTGCCCCTTCTCCGGACTCCCGGATTTTGCGACGATCAAGGTGAATTATATTCCGGATAAGGTGATCGTCGAGCTCCGCTCGCTCAAGTACTACCTTTTCACCTACCGCAACGTCGGGATTTATCAGGAACACGCCGTGAACCGTATCCTGGAGGATCTCGTGAAATGCTGCCGCCCGAAATGGATACAGGTGATCGCCGACTACAAGGTCCGCGGGGGCGTCCATACGGTGGCAAGCAGGGAATGGCCGTCCCCCCGCAAGGACGCCGCCGACCGCCAGTAGCTTTCCGCGATGCCGCGGCTCTTTGTCATCCTCGGATCGCTGTCCGCATTCCTGGCCGTCGCGCTCGGCGCCTTCGCCGCTCACTCCCTCAAGGAGAAACTTCCCCCGGACCTCTTCGCCACATGGGAAGTGGCGGTCCGATACCACCTCGCCCACGCGCTCGCTCTCTTCGCAGTCGCCTGGACCCTCGCGCAGTGGCCGGATGCGCGGTCCGCGCCCGCAGGCTGGCTGTTTCTCGCCGGCACCGCCTTCTTCTCCGGCAGCCTTTATGCCCTGAGCCTGAGCGGAATCCGCTGGCTCGGAGCGATCACCCCCGTCGGAGGCGTCTGCTTCCTCGCCGGATGGTTATATCTGGCCTGGACTTTCTGGAAAAACGTGTGAGGTCTACCGCCCCGAGCCGAGACGGCCGCGGACGTATTCGATGGCGGGAGGAAGCATGGAAACGATGATTATTCCCGCGATGACCAGAGTGAAATTCTCCCGCACCGAGGGAAGATTGCCGAAGAAAAAACCTGCGAAGATGAATATTCCGACCCAACCGATACCAGCCGCGATATTGTAAAGCATGAACCTCCCATAGCTCATGAATCCCAGCCCGGCGACGAACGGGGCGAAGGTCCGTATGATGGGGATGAACCGGGCAATGACGATCGTCTTCCCTCCGTGTTTTTCGTAAAACCTGTGAGTCCGCTCCAGATATTCACGGTTGAGGAATCGCCATTTTCCCTTCGCAACGATGTTCGGGCCGAGCGCATATCCGATCCAATAGTTGACGATGTTTCCCGCGATAGCAGCAGCGGAGAGGGCCCCAAATAACCAGAACGAGTCAAGCGAGCCCGATGCCGCAATGGCCCCCGCGGCAAAGAGGAGGGAGTCGCCCGGCAGAAACGGTGTCACGACCAGGCCTGTTTCACAGAAGATTATCGCAAAGAGGAGTGCGTAAGTCCAGGCGCCGTACGCCGCGATGAACTCGAGGAGATGACGGTCGATATGCAGTATGTAATCGATAAGAACTTTGAAGAACTCCACAGATCCTCCGGACCGGGGTGAGTCTATTCGACGAGCACAAAATCGATTTGGCGTTCTTCGGAGTCGACCCGGACAACCTGGATCCGGACCTTGTCCCCCAGCCGGTACCGCTTTTTGGTCCGGCGCCCGACGAGGGAGTATTTCTTTTCGTCAAAGACGTAGAAATCGTCCTCCATATCCCGTACCCTGACAAGACCTTCGACAAGAAGATCGGCGATTTCGACAAATAAGCCGAAGTTGGTGACTCCGGATATGATCGCATCGAACTGGTCGCCGAGATGACGTTTCATGTATTCCACCTGCATGACTTTTACCGACGCGCGTTCGGCTTCCATCGCCACCCTCTCGCGCTCGGATGACCACGCGCAGAGGTCAGGAAGTATCCCGCCGTAATGCTGGCGCCTCTTCAGGGGCATTTTCGAGGCATACTCGTCAAGGAGACGGTGGACCACCAGGTCGGGATACCGCCGGATCGGCGATGTGAAATGCGTGTAGTACCCGAAGCCGAGCCCGAAATGCCCGATGTTTTTCTCGGAGTAAACCGCTTTCGCCATGGAACGGATCGCCACTTCGTTGATGACCCCCTCCTCGGGTTTACCCCCGACGTCGATGAGGAGTTTCTGGAGGGCACGGGAGCGCACCGTCCCGCCCGTGACGGTGAGCCTGTAGCCAAGATGCTCCACAAACGCCGCGAGGTCCGCGAGCTTCTCGGGGGGCGGCGAGTCATGGATCCGGTAAATGAAGGGGCGAATCTGGTCTTCCTTTTTGAACAGACCGATATGCTTCGCCACGACCTGGTTCGCCATCAGCATAAAATCTTCCACCAGGCGGTGGGCTGCCAGCCGCTCTTTTTTCAATATCTCCGCGGGCTTTCCCTCGTCGTCGAATCGAAATTTTGTTTCTACGGTCTCGAAGTCGATGCTCCCTTCCTTCATCCGCTTCCTGAGCAAAGCTCCGGCGACCGAGTGCATCCTTGAGATGGTTTCCGCAAAATCCCCGCGGCCGGTCTCGATGATTCTCTGCACCTCCTCGTAGCTGAAACGCCGCTTGCTCCGGATGACGCTTTTTGCGATCTCATAGTCCTCTACGCCCCCCTGGGGCGTCAGCGTCATGAACGCCGTGTAGGTCAGCCGCTCCACCCCCGGTCGCAAGCTGCAGATGTCGTTGGAAAGTTTTTCGGGGAGCATCGGGATGACCTCATCCGCCAGATAGACGCTCGTCCCCCTTCTCAGAGCCTCGCGGTCAAGCGCAGTTCCCTCGCGCACGTAATGGCTCACGTCCGCAATGTGCACGCCGAGCCGGGTTTTCCCGCCCGGCATTTTTTCAAGCGACACGGCGTCGTCGAAGTCCTTGGCATCCTCGGGATCGATGGTGAAACACTCCAGTTCGCGGAGGTCCAGCCTCTTCTGGATTTCCTCCCTGGGAATCTCGTCGGGTATTCGCGCCGTTTCCGAGAGGATCTCCTTGGCAAATCCCATCGGAAGCTGGAATTCCCGGGCGACCGCCGCCATCTCCGCGCCGACCTCCCCCGAACGGCCAAGGATTTCAAGGATGTGCCCCTCCGGACTCAGGTTCCGCGATTCCCACCCATCGATGACCGCCACGACTTTCTCGCCGGGACGCGCCCCCTTCGTCTTTCCCTTGGGGATGTAGATGTCGCGCCCGATCTTCCGATCGTCCGGAGCGACAAAGAAGAAATTCTTGCTTTTTTCAAAAACGCCGACGTACGGCTTCGCGCTCCTTTCGACGACCTCGATAATCTCGGCCTCCTGTTCCCCGCCCTCGCCGTGAGCGAAGAGGGCGACCTTCACCCTGTCTCCGTCAAGGGCCGTCCCCAGGAATTTCGGCCCGACAGCAACCGTGGCCCCGTCGGAGGAGATTTTCACGATCCCCGACCCCTGCTTCGTCATCGTGAGGACGCCGACCGCACGGGATGTCGCGGCGCCGCGGCCGTACCGCTTCCTCCTTCCCCGTTCGATCGACTTCGCCTGGTAAAGCTCGCTCAATGCCTGGTCGAGCAGACGCATCCCTGCCTGGTCCTTGATCGAGAGCCGTCTCGCCAGAACCACAGATTTGAACTGTTCTCCCGGATGGGCCGCTAAAAACTCGAGAAGTTTCTTTTTGAGGTCGTCGAGCGTCGTCGCCATCGGTCAGAACGCGAATCGGTAGTAAAGCCGGGCTTCGTTCGTCAGACGCTTGTCTTCCGTGTTTTCGCTGTACACCTTGCGCTGGATCTCGAGAAAAAGATTTCTCACGAGATTGACCTGGTAGGTGAGGTTAGTGCTCCCGATGTCATTGAAAATCTTTCCTCCCACGCGCAATTGCCCTATGCCGGCGGCCGCCGTGATGTGAACGTTCGTCCCTTCCTGGAAACTTCCGCCCTGGTAGCTGACGTCGACGCTCCTGATGACCGAGAACTCCTGCCGGAGGTATTCAGAAAAAATCCCCGATAAGAGGTTGGAGGCGAAGAAGGTTCCCGTCGCCGATCCGAAGTTCGCGATCTGCTGCTGCTCCTTCGAGGTGAGCTGATCGCGGAACTTGCCCGTGACGATGAACGAGATGACGTCCGACTGGACATCTCCCCCTTTCGCCTGGCTCGACCAGTCGACGTACTCGGCGCCGGGACGCAGCTGAACTTTCATGTTCATGTCGAGCTTGGGGTTGAGACGCGGCCCGGTGATGGCAAGCTCCACGATGACGCTCTGCTCGGTCGTCTTCGGCTCCGTCGCCGCCCCCGTCACCGGGTCGACGATCTGCGCCTCCGTCACCTGCCGCACCCCCTCGTACGTGGCCTTGATGTCCAGCTCGGGGTTGTCCCACTGCCCCACGAACCGGAGCTTCCCGGACGCGTCGAATTTCTTGAAGAAGTTGTAATAGGAGCGGGGGGCGACCTGGATCTCACCGTAAATTGTCGGCGTCCCCTGGCTGTTCACCGCCATCACCTCTCCCTCCAGCTCGGCGTAGAGCTCCTCGCTCGTTGCAGGAGTGAAGATCATCTTCACGCCCGTGATTCCCCTCGTTTCCACACGCAGATTGTACCGTATCCTGTCCAGAAGGGGGGAAGACTGGATGCGCGTTCCCCTCTCATCCTCGGTCTGCTCCTCCCCCCCCGTGTCGCCGTAAAACTTCGAGATGCGCCTCTCCTGCCGCACGATTTTCGACGTATCGTCCACCAGAACGTAGGGGAGGGCCAGTGTGGAGCTCGTCGCACGGTCGGACGCGGCAGGCGGGAAGATGAGGTTGGCGTCAAGGATCCTCAGTTTTCCGGAGAGAAACGGATGATCCAGCGTGCCGTTGATCTTTATCCCGGCCGGATCGGTTTCGGTATAGAGGGTTCCGTACATCGACGGAATTCTTTTACGAGTCGCCTCCGTCATCAGGAGGAGCTGACCGTTCACAAGGAGGTCGAATTCCCCGAGCTGAAAGTTTCTCGTGAGAATCGATCCCGTCACCTTTGCCTCTCCGGTCTTTCCCTTGTAGGGGGCGTTGCGTATGACCAGGTCGCTGAAGACGATTTTATCGCCCGTCGGCTGAAGCAGACCTGCCACGCTGTACGAGATGTTATTGGGATTGAAGAGGAACCTCAGATCGTTGAGCGAAATGGTCCCGCTGTACTGGGGATCGCGCGGGGTCCCGAGCAATATGACGTTCGAGCGGATTGTCCCGCTAAGATTATCGAAATCTACCAGCAACGGATCAAGCACCCCGACGTCGAACCCGTCAGAGATGACTTCGATGTGCTCCTGCTTGTCGGGGAACCGCTCTTTCACTCCGGACAGGGCGAGATCGATGGGCAGAGTTCCCCTGATCGCGAGGCTCGGCGCCGTGTCCGCCGGGAGCTCGCGCACCGTGATGTCAAGCGCCGCCGCCTGGTTCGAATAGTCGATTCTCGCCGTCACGGTGCCGATCGGCGTTTTGCGAAAATGCGCTTTGCTCGTCAGGGCCCGGAAGGCAATGACCGGCTCCGCCGTCGTCCCGGTCACACGAAGATCGGCGTCCGCCACTCCCCCGAACCCTCCCCCGGGCTGCGAAAGCTCGCCGTTGCGAGAGAGGGCGTTGATTCCGGCAAGATCAAAACCCCTCAATGCCGCGGTCAAATCGACGATCCCTCCCGAGTGTAACACCCCTGTCAGTGAAAGTTCCTCGCTCCCGCGCCTCATGGTCCCGCGCATGATACGGAATCCGTCAAAATCCCACCGGCACTGGACGTCCTGTTCGTTGCGCCATCCGTAAACGCCCAGCCGCAGATCCAGGGTGTCGAAATCAAACACGTAGGTATGAGGCTGCACCGAGGCGTTGCCGATTGCCAGGATGGTGTAATTGGAATCGACGAATGCGCTCACAAGGAAATCGCCTGAAAGATTCTTGTAACCGATCTTACAGTGAATGCCGTCGAGGTGCTTCGTGTTGAGGCGCCCCGACTGCGCCGTCAGGTTTGCCCTGCCGGTGAGATCTTCAAGGGTACGGTAGTCGTTCAAATTCCTGAGTTCGATCGCCAGGCGGCCGTCGTTCACGAGCACTCCGCCCTTGACCGACCCGATGTAAAACTCTCCGAAAGTTCCCTCGCAGGTGACGGAGAGTTCGTCCACCGTTCCGGTGAGAGTTCCCCTGAGGTCCGCGTTGGCATCGAAGGGAGATGCCTTGAAAAGATCAGCCAGCGGCGCGAGGTTTTTTATGTTCACGCTGTAGGTACAGTTCACTTTTCGTTCCGATAACGTGTGGGGCCTCACGATGAGCTTGGCGCTCCTGGTTTCGGTCACCTGGGAATCGGCAGGGAGGGCATGCCGCTTGATCGTCTCGATGAGGCTGTTCGTCTGATGGACGAGCGCGGCCGTCGTGAGATCAAGATCGAATTTTCCGCGGAAATCGATATCGGCGATCCCCGAACGAAGGGAGAGCCGCTTTTCCGCGGAATTCCGCTGGTCGAGGGCAAGGTGGATGTCCTGGGGCTCGACGTCGTGTCCCTGAAAAACCGAGGCGAGCAGCGAGAGATCGCAGTCCGCGTCGAAATCGTCGATGTTGTGCCCCGAGCCGGCCACCATGCCGTGCACCGTGAGGGAACTGGAGTATTCTTCATTATTGAATAGCCTGGCGAGGTCGAACGAGGTAAGGGCGAGCGTCCCGTTGTAGTGAGGCATTTTTGCGTCCGTGAAGTCCGCACCGCCCCGGACCTCCGCTCCGACTCCCTCGCCCCTCAGGCGCGCCGTCGCCTCAAGCCGGTTCCCGGCCGCCGTCGCCGTGATCTCCGACGTCGTGAACGCCATCCCAGCGGTCCGGCAGGTGTCGACCGAGATGCCGAGCGTCGAGTTCATCTCCCGGAGTGAAAAACCTTCTCCGCGTATGGTCCCGCTCCCCGTGAGAAACGTCCGCAGCTTCCTGATTCCGGTCAGCGGCGCCAGGTTCAATCTCGCCGCCGCAAATGTGCCGCTGTAGGTGGGCCGCGCCCTGGCCAGGTTCATCTCCCCACCGATGTCGAGCGAGCCGAATTCGCCTTTGGCGATGGTCTTGGCCCTGAAAGTGAGCGGTTTCCCCGAAAACTCCGCATAGAGGGAGATTTTCCCGACGCTGTCGAATGTGGGGAGTTCCAAACCCCGGAGGAGTTTTGAAATGTCAGCCGGGTCGATTTTCGTGTCGCCGACGAGCATGTTAAGCGAGAGGTCCCGCGGATCGTTCAGATGCCTCACGCTGCCGGAAAGGTTGATCGCGCTCCCAAGAGTGCCCAGATGCAGATGCTTGACGAGCAGATTCCCGAACTCTCCCCCCGCATCAAGTTCGAGATACACCGACCCGTCCAGGAAACCGACCTGCGGGATGAAACTTCTCAGTTCACCCAGATCAAGGTTCTTTGCCCTGAGCTGTACCTGGGTGGAATCGTGAGCCAGCTTGTCAAGCGACAGGCCCCGGAGAATGTTTCTGCCCCCCAGAAAGGCATCGAGCTCGATGTAGGACCGGCCGGACTGGATGATGACGTTTCTGGCGGTTGTCCCCTTGTCGGAGATGGAAAAATCTCCCCGGAAATGAGTCAGCTCGAATTGCGATTGAGGCGAATAAAAGCTTGCGTGGCCGAGTTTCACGCTGATCTCGCGCCCCGCGATCTGCGCTCCCATCTGGGCGCTGAGGTCGTTGATCGAGAATCGATGGTACTCGACGAACGAAGAGGGCAAATCCCAATGGCCCGGGGCAGCGAGCGAGGCCGAATCGATGAGGGTCAGGGTTCCCCGCTTCAGCTCGATGTCGTTGAAGGACATCGTCATGTCGAATGTCCCTCCGCCACCCTCGGTTCCCCCCTTGATGACCGAGAGGAAATTCCACTTTCCCGACGACGACCGGACAAGGCGGAAAACGGGCTGCTCGAGGATCAGGTAACGGAGGCGAAGGTTTCTGCTGAAGAAGGAGAAGAATTCGTATTGACAGGTGATTTGTCCCGTGCTCAGGATGGTCTCGTCGCCCGAGGCAACTGCGAGAGAATCTATGGTAAACCCGCTGATGAGGTTGCCTCCGATCCGACCGATGTGAATCGTGCCGTTGAGCCTGGTCGAAAGGTCGGAAGCGAGTATGGCCCTCAGCCGGTCCCTGAAGAAGGCAGTTTGTGTCAACCCGGCTGAAAGCAGCATGAGGAGGACGAGACTGCCCCCGGTGTATCCAGCAATTTTCACCACCCGAGTGAGGGTTTTCATAAAACCTCAGCCGGCGGAAAACCGATCCAGGATGCGATCGATGATCGAAGTGGTCGAACGGCCGGGCACGAGGTTGATCGTCGCAACTCTCCCTCCGGCTTTTTCCACGACATCTCTCCCGACAATATCCTTGACGTCCCAGTCAGCCCCCTTCACCAGGACATCCGGCACGATCGCGCGGATAAGTTCAAAAGGGGTCTCTTCATCAAACAGGCAGACGTAATCCACTGGATTCAGGCGGGAAACGACGAACGCACGGTCATCCTCGGAGACGATCGGCCGCTTATCCCCCTTGATCCTTCGGACCGACGCGTCGGTGTTCATCCCCACAATCAGCGCGTCCCCTGCCTCCCTCGCCCGCTCGAGGTACTCGACGTGCCCCCTGTGAACTATGTCAAAGACTCCGTTCGTAAAGACGATCTTCTTCCTCTCCCCGCGCAACGAGCCGCATATGTCGCGCAGCGCTTCCCGGTTGACAACCCTGCCCATCCCCTAAAGCGCGTCCGGCTGGTGGTCGGTATCGGCAAGCACGTTCTTCCTGAGCTCCTCCCGATCGATGGGCACGATGCCGACATACCCGCAGACCACACCCCCCGCGTAGTTTGCCAGCGCGGATGCTTCCCTGATCGTTCCCCCGCCCACGAGGGCCATCGTAAGCGTCGATATGACCGTGTCCCCTGCCCCTGAGACGTCCGCGACGTTCCGCGCCTTCGTGGAGACGAACGAGATTGTGCCGTCCGACTCGAATAACGACATCCCCCGCTCTCCGAGCGTCAGGAGCACGTTTTTTGCCCCGAGCAGCGCGAGCATTTTCTTGCCGGCCTCGCGGACGTCATCTTCCGTTTTCAGGCGCACGCCAAGAGCCTCTTCGGCCTCCTTCCGGTTCGGCTTGAAGACCGTGACACCCTTGTAGTCGAAGAAGTTGTTGAATTTCGGATCGACGGTTATCGGTTTTCCCGACTCGTTCGCGAGGTTAGCGATCTGTCCGATGAGATCGCGGACGATAACCCCCTTGTTGTAATCCTCAATGATGATCCCGCTCAGATTCTTTATGTTGATCCGGAGGACATCCATGATCTTCTTCTGTATCGTCTGGGAAATGTCGTTCTTTTGCTCGCGGTCAATTCTCACGACATGCTGGCTGTGAGCAATAACGCGCGTTTTGACCGTGGTGGGCCGGGAGGGGTCGACGACGACTCCCTCCGGAGGGAAATTGTTCTCTCTGATGATGTCGTAGAGCTGCTTCCCGCTGTTGTCCGCCCCGATGACACCCACAAGGAGCGGCTCGCCTCCGAGGGATTTGAGGTTCCTTGCGACGTTCGCCGCGCCCCCGAGCCGGGCCTGCTCTGTCTCCATGTCGATGACCGGAACAGGGGCTTCGGGCGAGATTCTGCTTACGTTCCCCCAAATGTAGCGGTCGAGCATGAGGTCTCCCACGACGGCGATGCGTTTTCCCGCCATGGAGGTGAATAGATCGTTGAGGCGCTTCGGACTGATGACTACCAAATCAAAAATCTCCTTGTTTTGCACGCAATATAGCCAGAAGGCCCCTGATAATCAACTACTTTTGGTTTTCTTGCGTGAATCTCTATATTTGCTCGATTATGAGAACTCAGAAAGTATCCGGCGCGCAGCTTCAGTCATTCCGAAAGCTTACGCTAAAAAAATATCGGCTGCAGTACGGACGATTCATCGCCGAGGGGGCCCACCTCGTGACCGAGGCTCTTCGTTCTCCCTGGAATGTCGAGGCCATACTTGCGACCGAAGCTTTTTCAAGAAAAGGCGACTTTTCCCCGATCATTGAAAGCGCGGGGAAAAAGTCCGTGCCTGTTTTCTCGGCGACTGCCGCGCAAATGAATTCCTTGTCCGATACCGTCGCCTCTCCGGGAATCGTGGCAATAGTCTCCACCGCAGTCCCCCTCACGTCCCAATCCCTTCTGTCGCTTCCCGACCAGGCGCTGGTCGTCGCCCTCGATTCTGTCTCAGATCCGGGAAATGTCGGCACGATCATCCGGACGTGCGATTGGTTCGGAGTGGATGCCCTCATTTTGGGAGGGGAGAGCGTCGAGGTTTTTAATCCGAAAGTTGTCCGCTCCGCCATGGGATCGCTCTTTCATCTACCCTTTCTGCATGAAAAGGACCTTTCCTCACTGGTCAATTCCTGTCTCCGGCTGGGCTGGACCGTTTGCACGACTCTTCCGCGCGGCGGCAATGCCGTCGGCGACATTCCCCAGGGGAGGACGATGGTGGTCTTTGGGAATGAATCCCGCGGCGTTTCCCGGGAATTCAGGGCGAACGCTTCCCTGTCGATTCCCCGATTCGGCAATGCCGAGTCTCTGAATGTCGCCGTTTCCTGCGGAATCATTCTCAGCGAGTTTCGTCGGCGGGGATAACCCGTGCCGGATCGCTAAGCCCTCTGGCACGCTATTTGATTATTCCATTTTTTTTCCAAGAATACCACCTTTTCTGTTGACTTTCACCCTCCGCCAATGTATACTAGCACTGGCAGAAGGAGGACTGGCGCCAGACTCAGGGGGGGGATGATTTCATCCCGGCGTAGAGTTCTCTCGGAAAGATCCGCCGCGCTCACACCACGCGGGCGGCATTGTTCCTGCCATCACTGATCTTCACCGGCCGGCGTAGCTCACGGCCGCTCCACCCACACTGGAAAATCCAGGCTCACTCCGGTGAGCGGTTATCTGCATTCAGATGTCGACTCATTTATCCGCACCGAGTTGATATGCGAGGAATTATCTTTCCACCAATCATTCCATCATTATCCTCAAGGAGGAGTTATGAAATTGTTTACCGCGTTCTTTCTGTTCGCCACTCTTCTCTTCGCCAGTGAGGCTGCCGCACAACTGACGACGACCACCGACAGCCTTCCGCCCAAGGGGGGCGAGTACAAAAGCGCATCGACCGATACCGCCAGGTATCCTCAGATCGGGTTCAAGCTGTCGTCGATCGATATGAAAAACTTTTCTCCCCCTTCGGCTCCCCCTCCGCCGCTCGGGAATGGCCGGACGTATACGTTCGTCTGCCAGATGGATTTTGATCTCGCCCCCGGGGGCCATCAGACGCACGCGGCAAACGGATTCATGTCCGCCCAGCATACGCGTGATTCCGCATCGACGCGGTTTTTTGATACCGAGATGCTTGCCCTCAGCCTCACGGGCACAGGCTATATGATCCGGGAGAGTCCCACAAAAGCTTCCACAGGGAAAACGACGATACAGGATCTCGGGGGGGGACAATTCCAGATCAACAGTTTCTTCGACGTATTCACCGAGATAAGCCTGGACGGCGGGGCGACGTGGGACACCGCTCAGACCTCAACACGAGTAAGCATTCCGATTGTCACGACGCCAATCGGCGGAACCAAGTTCGAAGACATTAACGGGAACGGGATCCAGGATTTCGGCGAGCCGGGGCTCTCGGGGTGGCAGGTTCAGCTCTGCGACACTCTGGGAAACGTGCTTGGCACCGCGAACACTGGTGTTAACGGCAACTATTCCTTCCCCAACGTCGCCGCTGGGAAGTATCTGGTCAAGGAAGTTCCCCAGGCAGGATGGATGCAGACCGGAGGACAACCCGTCTATACGCTGATCGTGATTCAGGGCCAGCCCCAAAACGGGATAAATTTTGGGAACGTCCATACCCCGACTCTCTATGGCCACAAGTTTCTCGATGTGAACCACGACGGGATTCACCAGCCGAATGAACCATACCTCCCCGACTGGGGGATCTGCCTCTATCCCAAGAATACGAGCAACCCCTCGATCGATGTCGCGACTACCACAAGCAGCTACCGCCTGAACGGGCTTCCTCCCAGCGAGCCGGTTATCGGCACGATGCGCGGATATATGGGCGATCATCGCGGGCAGTACGAAACCCAGTCGCAGACGATTCCGATTGAGCTGATCGCTCTGTCGCTTCAAAGCTCGGAGCCGATCAAGGTCGGGGACAGTTTCTTCGACGTGTTCACCGAGCTTTCAGTGTCGGGCGGCGGGACGGTCCATCGCTCCCTCGGCGCAGTCAACGGCAACGGCGGCGGGCCAGCGAGCAGCTTCTTCGACATCTTTGTCGAGGTGGATATCGTGAACCGGAGCGGCGGCCCGGGCGGAATGCAACTTATCAGCCATAATCCCGTCCGCCTCACCGGGACTGCCCCCTCCGTCCCGTTCCCGGTGGGCACGACATGGGATGGCGGAAATATTCCGCTCTTCGATAAAGGGACCGACGTGCCGGTCTGTATGCTCGAGGATCTCACCCTGACCACCGGAGCGCCCGCCACGCAGCAAAATCCCATCTGTCTTAAGACCGACAGCTCAGGGCAGTATTGCTTCATGTCGGTCCCGCCAGGCACCTATAATATTGTTGAAGTTCCCGAATCCGGATGGACTCAGACGACCCCCGATCCCGGGCCGATTGTTATCTCGAGCGGCACGGCCGACACTATCAATATAGGGAACCGCGATACGATCCCGCCCGTGATTACGACGACCACCACCTGGACCGATAAGCTCTGCGAAGACAATAAAGGTCCGTTCCCCCTGATGGTCAATGTTCTGGACAATTCATTCCGGCAGCCGGGCGGCGGTCCGGGCGGAGGCCGGATCAGTTCCTTCTTCGATGTCTTCACCGAGATCAGCATAAACGGCGGTGCGTATTCACATACCCCGATGAACCTGAATTCGTTCTTCGATGTGTTCACCGAGATCGGAGGCGGTGGCGAGTACTGGGATTACGCGCCTTCCCCCCAGGAAGGATACCCCGCAGGGACCGATATCCAGGCTCGAATTCGGGCGGTCGACCTGAGCGGGAATGTGTCAATCTTCCAGTACGGGAATATCACGATCGTCCCACGCCGTCCCATATTGAAACCGTTCTTCCCCGCGCCGTTCAAGAAACAATCGACATTTGAGAACAACTGGTACGGGAAGGGGTCCAATAGCTGGTGCGGACCGACGGCAGCGTCATCCTGCCTGCAAAGACTCGGCGTCCCCGGCCTGCCCAACGATAAGAACGCGCTCGTCAGCGCGCTCGCACAGCAGATGAATACCGACAACATTGCCAAGAATGGCGCTGTGGGGACGGGTTCGCCCGGCGCAGGTACGGTCTTCTGGCAGACTGCGGCCGATAACGGCTTCGTCTGGGGCCTCAATAAGTATCTCACGCTCCTCGGCCAGCGCCTGAATTATACCATAAAAATCTATAATCCGAATAGTGACCCGATCAACGGACATGATATTCTCTATAGCCGTTATCCGACCTATTCGGATTATGAAAACGAGCTGCATAACGGGGAGGATGTGATGATCAGGATCCGCTACGGACCCACCGATAAGACGCTGCAGAACGGAGGTCACTGGCTCGTCGGCATCGGTCAGATCGACGCGCAAGGGACCAATCCGAATACGATCATGGTGATGGATCCCGCCACCGGCGATACGGCGAGCATCAGGTGGACAGGTATCAATACGGGCACGTACGCGGGCACGACAGTGACGATAAAGAGCCTCGTGGTCGTCTCACCGAAAGGGAACCGCGCCATCAGCCTCGTCACAACGCCGACGTTCCGGGCAGCTCTGGGAATTGCCTACACTCCCCAGGCGAACGTTCAGAACACTCATACGTTCGAACATATCAAGAACCTTCACGTGACGTGTACCATCCCGTCGTTCGGTTACGCGGACACCCAGCTCGTTCCGCTCATCCTCCCCGGGGTCACGCAGAACGTGCAATTTGCGCCCACCACCCCGCAGAGCATTGGATTCTTCGACATTTTCTATAAAGTCGAGCCGGGGGACACCGATCCGTCGGATGACAGCGTCCATGCCGTCATGGTCGTCGAGGATAGCACAAAATTCCGCACGGCCTCCATGCTCGACTGGGCGGCACAGCTGAAGCCGATCAAGTGCAAGCCGACGCGCACGAAGTTCAAGTTCAACCTGGGGATCCCGCGCGACACGCTGGCGAATGCCCCACAGACTCTGCTGCTGAAGTTCAATATGCCGATCGAAACCCTGCTCGTCTCGAGGGACAAGATCAAGGGAGACACGGTTCCCTGCATCAAGTCGATCACGATCGACACCAAGAGGCAGGTCTGGATCTATGACTTCAACGGCTGCCCCCCGCAGCCCATCCTGTTCTCGTATCAGCTGCTGCAGTTCGACGGCATCGGATCGAAGGCGAAGCAGCTCAGCGTCAATTACGCCTGGTTCAAAGCCGGACAGACCCGCACCACGCTGAAAGGGAGCCTGCCCAGAGGCCCGAGGCTCTTGCCGCAGGATACGATCAAGCAGAATACCTTGCTGCTCCCCATGCCTAACCTCGCCAACGTGCTGCAGGAATTATACCTCCAGCAGGCAATCTTCACCGTGGGCATCGATACGCATCAGGTGGTCTTCGATGGGTATAAGGATATCCTTAAAACCCTGAATTCCCGCGGGCTGACGCAGGACGGAGCCGCCAGATGCCTCGACAGCATCAAGGGCAGGCCGGTCAAAAAGCCGATTCACCACGGTCTCCCCCCGACGACGGCGAGCAACAGGCTGGTCGGCGAGGATCTCACGCTGTGGCTCAATATCGGTTCGAGCGTTTTGCTGAAATTCCCCGACGGGTTCTATGACCTGGTCTATGATAACAGCGCGGATACCGCTACGGTCTTCGACGGTATGAGTATTACACAGATTGCCACGTATGCAGACTCGATCCTGGGCTGCGTGGCGACAGTCCCGAGCAGCCCGAATTACGTCGCCACCGTGCTGCATAACATCAATGCGGCCTTCGTCGGACCGCTCGATACGATTTCTTGGAATTGCAGTAAACTTTTCCTGACGGGCGTTTCCTCCGTCGTGTCGAGCAATTTCCTCCACACAGGTCCGCACGCCGCGCCGAGGGCCGGGTTCATGAAGGGGATTACCGCAAATCCCTACGTGGCTCAGCGGTTCCATATGGATCAGAATTATCCGAATCCCTTTAACCCGACGACGACCATCAAGTTCGTCCTTCCGGAGGACGCGGTGGTCACGCTGACGATATATAATCTGCTCGGGCAGGAGGTCGCGACTGTTCTGAACCATGAGCAAATGGACCAGGGTCCGGATGATGTCACGTTCGATGCATCGAATCTCCCATCGGGAGTCTATTTCTATAGAATCGTGGCTCAAGTAGCCGGCGATCCGGATGCCGGAGTTCAGGCCAAAACCTTCACCGAGGTGAAGAAGATGATGCTGATCAAGTAAATCGTCAGCACCATTTCGAAAAAGGCACCCCGATCTGCCGGGGTGCCTTTTTTTTGGGCTTCGCGAGGATTTGCCCCGCGGGACGCGTTTACGGAGTTCGCTGACATGGGAAGGCTGGTACTGTTGCGTTTCTGAGCTACATGACTTACCTTCCTTGTATCAACGGGAGGGAATGTAAACGCTACATTCGTTGCTCCAATGTCTTGAAGGGGATCAGTTTCTCGAATCACTATAAGATATCTGCCGGATGAACAGAGAATTTCCTCTTCGTAGCGATTCGAGCCTATGTATGAGTCTAGTACCAGAGATCTGGGCTTCGTGTCGAACCTGACAGTCTGAACGCTGCTCCCTTGGGGGGAATGCGTTGAGTACTCCTCCTTGAGTTTGCTCAGAGCGTCCTTCCACGCGAATCTGAGGGTTTAGGTAACCAATCATATGCGCTTTCAGCCACAATTTCACGTCTGGTATGATCGTACCACCTTTGACCAGTTGGGAGAGAATCCTTGCCCTGTGATGGCTCGTCTAATATCGATTAGGTCCAATTGATGCTCAAGCCTATCTTGCTCATCGTGCCGGCACTCTCCATCTCCACTTTGACGCACGCTCAATGGGCAACATCGGCCCATGCCGATAGTGCCCTCTGCCTCACCCCTGGATTCGAGCCCGGCCTCTTGACATTCGATAATGGCAGTTCGATCATTTCCGGCACGCTTGAAAACGATATTTATCTCATGAAGTTAGACGGCGCGGGTAATCGAATCTGGCCCAATTATGTCTTGGCACATCACAATGATAGCACCAAGTCCGGCAGTTCTGGTCTCGTGAATGATGGGGAGGGTGGATCATTTCTTGCTTGGGGAGATCATCGGGGGGCAACGCAGGATCAATATGGCTATGTTAATGAAGCCATTTATATGCAACATGTCGATTCATCCGGACGCATTCTCCTACAGGCAGGGGGGGTTCAGGTCGCGCCGGCCTATACCGGGAGGAAAGCAGGTGATGCAGTCTCTGACGGCTCTGGAGGAATAGTTTTTCTTATCATTGATTCGGATTTTGACCATGCTGGAGCCACCAATACCACTCGCCTCTGGGCAACCAGATATGACGGCCAGGGGCAGCGAGTGTGGGAGGTCGATATAGATTCGGGCATCACACCCGATGCATTCCTTCGCTTTGGCGCGGTCAGATTCGGGAATTTCGTCTACTGGACGATCATGCGTTATGGAACTTACATGAGTCTCATTCTGAGGGTAGACGACCCCTCAGTTCAACGTCCATATTGGGCTAACGATGGGCTCAACGTATCATGGAAAGATAGCATCCTATTCCGTCTGAACATTACGGGATCTATCTCTATGCTGAAGATCGGAATCAATGGAGACACGCTTTGGAATCGCCCTCTTACGCTCCCTGATGGATGCATCGGCGGAGCAAATGTTCGCACTGAGCTTCTTATCCCGACCAACGACGGAGGAACTTACTTTGTGTACCTGTGCGGCGACACACTATTCAAGTTCGACAGCGTTGGCAATTA
>JACXTT010002215.1_pt1 | contig 31150 bp, 28 predicted proteins | sample 9270951 | NCBI WGS metagenome assembly JACXTT01 (sample SAMN15532306, study PRJNA645909) | rock metagenome | isolation source: weathered quartz diorite | place: Puerto Rico | collected 2017-06-21
GCCCGCTTCTATGCCATAACCGCCGCCGGCCGCCGCCGCCTGAACGCTGAAGAGGCGCGCTGGGCCCAGCTGACCGCGGCCGTCAACCGCGTCCTCAGGTATGTCTGATGGGCTTCTGGCGCCGCCTCCGCAATACACTGCGCCCCGGCGGGATCGATCGCGACATCGCCGACGAGTTGGAATTCCACCGCGCGATGCTAGCCCGTGATACTGGGCGCACCGCCGGCAACCTGACCTACTGGAGAGAGGAGACGCGGAGCATGAACATCTGGCGCTTGCTCGAATCCATCCTGCAGGACCTCCGCTACGGCGCGCGGGAGCTGGCGCGGAACAGAACTTTCACCGCCACAGCTGTGCTCTCGCTCGCGCTGGGTATACTCGCCGCCACCGCCATGTACAGCGTCCTTTACGGCGTCGTGCTGGAACCGTTCCCGTATAAGGACGTGGACAACCTGGTCAGCATCGCCGTCCGGAGCCCGGAACAACGCGGCTGGCGCGGCAGCTATAGCGTCGACGAATACGCCGAGTTGGCCCGCCGCTCCTCCATTTTTGAAGGCGTCGCCGCGTCCACCATCTCCGATGTTCTGTGGAACTCCAACGGCGAGCCCATGCGCTTGCGCGGAAATCACATTTCCCACAATGGCTTCGATGTGATGGGCGTTCCGGCGCTGCTGGGCCGCACGGTCACTGCCGCCGACGAACAACCTGAAACGAAAACCGTTCTCGGATACCGCTTCTGGATCCGCCAGTTCGGCGGCAACGCGGCTGTCCTCGGCTCCACTCTGGTACTCAATGGGCGCGCGCGAACCGTCATCGGAGTGATGCCGCCTCGCTTCATGTTCCGCGGGGCCGACGTCTACCTCCCGATCCGGTACCGCGCCGGTGAGGCGCCAGAGGGGGTTTCCAGCATGCAGGTCACCGCTCGGCGCAAGGCCGGCGTTACCCCCGCACGGGCCGCTGCGGACCTCGATCCCATCATTCGCGACTTGGCCGTGCGCTTCCCGGCCCGTTATCCGCCCAAGTGGCGCGTCGACCTGGTGACCTTCAAGGAAACGTTCCCCAGTGGCATCCGACAGGTCCTCTGGATCATGTTCGCGGCCGTCGGCCTGCTGCTGCTGATCGCTTGCGCCAACGTGTCAAACCTGCTGCTGGCCCGGGCCTCGACGCGACAGCGCGAGATCGCGATGCGCGCCGCGCTGGGCGCCGGACGCGCCCGCCTCTTCCGTCAGTTGCTCACCGAAAGCCTGCTGCTCGGCCTCGCCGGTGGCGCGGTGGGCGTGGCCTGTTCGTGGCTTGGGCTCAAAGCCATCCTCGCCGTCGTGCCGGCCGGTGTCATCCCCGACGAGGCCGAAGTCGCGCTCAGGGTGCCCATTCTCTTCTTCAGCTTGGCGCTTTGTGTGCTCACCACGCTGCTCTTCGGCTTCGCCCCCGCGCTGCACGCCGCCGGCGGCGAGCTGGCGCACCCGCTCAAGGAAAGCGGACGCGCCAGCGCAGGCTCCCGGCGTATGAACTGGCTGCGCGGAGCGCTCGTCGTCGGCGAGTTGACGCTGGCCATCGTGCTGCTCTCCGGGGCCGGCCTGTTTCTGCGTACGCTCATCCGCTTGCAAAACGCGCCCCTTGCCGTTGCCATCGAGGACCGCCTCACGATGCGCCTCCCGCTCTCCGCCGAGCGCTACCCGTCGGCCGAACGCCGCGCCGCCTTCATCGGCCAGCTCCTCGACAAAGTGAACGCTCTCCCCGGCGTCCGCGCCACAGGGATCAACGCTGGAATTCACCCCCTCGGCAGTTGGAACCTCCCCGTCGAAATTCCCGGCTCGGCCAATGCGGACACGCGATCGGTCAATCTTCATCAGGTCAACGCCGGATATCTTAAGGTCACCGGGATCGCCCTCCGCCAGGGACGCTGGCTCGAAGAGGCCGACATCGCCGCCCGCCGCCACCTGATGGCCGTTAACGAAACCTTCGCCGCGCGCTACTTCGCTGGGCAAACGGCGGCTGGGCAAACGGCGGCTGGGCAAACGGCGGCCGGGCAAACCGCGCTCGGAAAGACGGTCCGGGTGAAGCGCCTGGCGACGCCGCCTTTCGACGTAGCCGACGACCGCTTCGAAGTCATCGGGATCGTCCAGGACGCGCTTCACGAGTTGCACAACGGCGAAGCCCGCGCCGAGATGTACATTCCCTACTCGATCGCCGGACTCGCCGACATGCTGGTGGTCCACACCTCGGGCGACCCTATGCGCATGGCGCCGCACATCCGCCGGCAGGTCTACCAGCTCGACGGCTCTCAGTTCGTCGACGAAACATACACACTGGAAGCACTGATGGATCGCTTCGTTTACAGCCGCGGACGCTTCCAGCTTTGGCTCATGGGCGTGTTCGCAGCGCTCGGCCTGCGTCTCGCCGTCATCGGAGTCTACGGCCTGCTCTCGCAGATCGTCTCGGTGCAGCGCCACGAGTTCGGCGTGCGGATGGCCGTGGGTGCAGGCTTCGGGCAGATCGTCCGCCTGGTGCTTCGCCGCGGAGCGCGGCTGATGTTGCTGGGCTTGGCGATCGGAGTCGCGGCCACGCTGCTCCTGCTGAAGCGCTTCGGAGTGCAGCTAGGCGTCACCGACCCGTTCGACCCCGAGGCCCTCGCCGGGGCCTGCCTGGTGCTGCTCGCGGCCGGTCTCGCCGCGTGCCTCGTCCCCGCGCTCCGCGCCGGCCGAACCGACCCTGCCCAGGCGCTACGGTAACGCGAACTGCTATAGCGAAAACGCCACGTACTCGTCGCCCGACGGCGTCGGCTGGCGGTTCCCTCCGCCGCAGGCGATCACTACGTACTGCTTCCCGCCGACTGCGTAGGTGCACGGCGTCGCGTATCCGCCAGCCGGCAGTTTGTACTCCCACACAACGGCGCCGCTGCCCGAATCGATCGCGCGGATTTTCTCGTCGGGTGTGGCCGCAACGAAAACCAGCCCGCCCGCTGTCGCGATGCAGCCGCCGAGCTGGAAACTGCCGGTCTTCTTGTGCCCGCGCGAGGCCAGCACCGGATACTCGCCCAGCACTTCGCGCCAGGCGAAGTCCCCGCTGCGCAGGTCGATTGCGGTCATGTGGCCCCAGGGCGGCTTCACGCCTGGGAACCCCTCGTGATCCACGAATTTCTCGTAGCTCGGAATCCGGAATTTGTAGCCGTCTTCGGCGCGCCCGGGCTGCAGCGTGGCGATGCTCGGCAGCTCGCTCGAGTTGACGAACAGCCGCTGGCTGCCCGGATCGAACGCGCACCCGCCCCAGAGCGCGCCGCCAAGCGTCCCGGGCGAATATAGCGTCCCCTGCCGGGTGGGCGGAGAGAACCAGGCGCCTCCGCGAAGCGACCGGAAGCGCTTCATGGCGAACTCACGCGCCTCGGGCGAGATATCGGTCACCAGGTCCTCGTTCACTTCCAGGCGCGAGAGCGGCGCGGGCTTCAGCGGAAACGGCTGCGTTGGCGACAGCTTCTCGCCCTCCACGTCGCTTTGCGGCGTTTTTCGCTCCTCCACGGGAAACACCGGCTTGCCGGTCTCGCGATCCAGCAGGAACAGAAAGCCGGTTTTGGTCACCTGCGCCACCGCGTCGCGAGTCTGCCCGCCGCGGCGCACGCTGACCAGCGCGGGTTGGGCCGGCAGGTCGTAATCCCACACGTCGTGATGGACCGTCTGATAATGCCAGATGCGCCGCCCGGTGCGCGCGTCCAGCGTCAGCACGCAGTCGCTGAAAAGGTTGTCTCCGATCCGGTCCCCGCCCCAGAAGTCGAACGAGGCCGATCCGGTGGACACAAAGACCCACCCGCGCTTCAGATCGACGCTCATGCCGGCCCAGTTATTCGCCGCGCCGCTGCGCTTCCATGCATCCTCCGGCCAGGTGTTGTAGCCGAACTCGCCCGGATGCGGGATGGTGTGGAAGATCCATTTCCGCTTGCCGGTGTAGACGTCGTAGCCGCGGACGTGCCCCGGCGCTTCCGGACGCGGACCCTCGCCGCCGCCGCCGCCCACGATCACCGTGTCTTCGAAAACCACCGCCGGGCTGGTGACGCGGAAGGTCAGGCCGGTCATGTCGCGGTCGAATTGCGCGGCCAGGTCCACCACGCCGTTGTCGCCGAAGTTGCGCACCAAATCGCCCGTTCTCGGATTCAGGCAGAACAGCTTGTCGCGGATCGCGGCGAACACGCGCTTGTCTTTGCCGTCCTCGAACCAGGCTACGCCGCGGTTCACTCCGGCGCCTCGGGGCGGCGTCCCGGGCGGATTGAAATTCCATAGCGCCTCGCCAGTGGCGGCGTTCAGCGCCCGCACCTGCACTTTCGGCGTGGTGAGGTACATGGTCCCGCCGATCACGAGCGGCGTGCACTCGATAGTGGTTGATGGACGCACGGAAGCGTCCCCGCAGTGGTGGCTCCAGGCGACCTTGAGCTTCCCCACGTTGCCGCGCTTGATCTGATCCAGCGGAGAGAAGCGCGTGGCGCCGGCGTCGCCTCCGTAATAGGTCCAGTCCTCTTCGGTCCGGGCGGCGGCGAGTGCCGGGAATGCCAGTAACGCGGAAGAAAGAAAATCGCGGCGATCGATCATCCACCTCAGTGTACGCCCCCGCCCCGCCGCTGTACACTTGAAGGCGAACTTCCGATGAAGACGAACTTCGGATACAAACTTACGGAGCCTGCCATGAACCGCCGCCATTTTCTCGCCGCTGCCGCTTCCGCCGCCGCCTCTAAAGCCTGGGCCGGCGCTAATGACCGTGTCCGCGTCGCTATCGTCGGCGTGGGCTCGCGCGGCTCGGCGCACATCCGAGAGATCCTTCCAGTCGCGAACGTCGAAATCGCCGCCCTGGTGGACCCCGACGGCCGCCGCACCGAAACCAACGCCGGCTTCATTTTCGAGAAGACGGGCAAGCGGCCGAAGCTGGAGTCCGACATGCGCCGCGTGTTCGACGACAAGAGCATCGACGCGGTGACCATCGCCACCACCAATCACTGGCACGCTTTGACGGCCATCTGGGCGATGCAGGCCGGCAAGGACGTCTACGTGGAGAAGCCCGTCTCCCACAATATTTTCGAAGGCATCAAGCTAGTGGAGGCGGCGCGCAAGTACAAGCGCATCGCGGCCGGCGGCACGCAGCGCCGCTGGGAGGGACGCTGGCGCAAGGCGGTGGAGATGCTCCACGCGGGTGCGATCGGCGACATCTATCAGGCCAATTTCTTCTTCCCCGGCAACCGCGACTCAATCGGCTTCAAGGAGCCCAAAGAACCGCCATCCTGGCTTAACTGGGACCTCTGGCTGGGGCCAGCCCCGATGCAGCCGTATCACGAGAACCTGGTCCACTACAACTGGCACTGGTTCTGGGATTTCGGCAACGGCGAACTGGGCAACAACGGCATCCACCTGATTGACGTCCTGCGCTGGGGTATGAACAAGAAGCTTCCCGTGCGCGTCCACTCGACCGGCGGCCGTTTCGGCTATAAGGATCAGGGACAGACTCCAAATACGCAGAATGTCACCTGGACGTATGCGGACGGGTCGTTGATCGTGGCGCAGCTTCGGGGCCTCTACACGGCCGAGCCGATGTCCTGGGACTTTTTCGGGACGCGCGGGCATCTGCATATGATGGCCGACGGACGATTTCGTATTACCATGGGCCGCAACAAAGCTCCCGAGCCTGAAGTGGAGTACCCGGCGGACCTCGACCACTTTCAGAACTTCGCCGAGGCCGTGCGCGCCCGCGACGCGAAACTGGTGCACGCCGAAATCGAGGAGACCCATCTGTCGACTGCGATGTGCCACCTCGGGAATATCGCTTACCGGCTGAACCGGGAGCTGCGGTTCGATCCGTCGATGATGCGGTTCCCGGGAGATGACGAGGCCAACCGTATGCTGCGGCGGGAGTACCGGAAACCTTACGTGGTGCCCGACCAGGTTTGAGTCAGCGGGGATGGCCTTCCAGCAGGTCGAGATATCCGACGGGCACGAGCCCAGCGTACGGTTGATGAATACTATTGGCGGCTGTTTCCGCTTGTGGCGCGCGTTCTAGATAATGCCTTCGAGTATTCAGCCGGTTGATATAAGCCGAGACCCCGGTCTTTGAAAGGGCGGGCCTAAGCCCACCCCTTGCCGGGTGTTTCCTACCACATAACACGGAACACCATAATCCCGTGCCAGCGGCCGGTTCCGACGTCGGAGAACGACCCGCGGGTGCTGTTGAACGTGCCGAACGAGGACGGATCGCTGGCATTGTAGGTCGCGTTCGGCGGGAAGAAGTCGTGGTACTTGTACACGTTGTTCACGTCGAACCGCAGGTTGAACCGGATGCGCTCGAAGATCGGCCACTCTTTGGACAAGGATGCCTGGCCCCAGACCAGTCCGGGACCTTCCAGCGTGTTGCGGCCCACGGTTCCGGCTGTGTAGCTGGCCGGATAGGCGAAGCCGTTGATATCCAGGTAGCGTTTCTGCGCCGAGAACGGGAAACGGTTGGGTCCGATATCCACGTGCTCCAGCTTCACCTCGTCGTTGGATTTAAGCTGATTGGGACGCAGCGCGCCGGGCAGATAGACGTTGGAAGTCCCGGCGAAGCTGAGCGTAAAGGGAGGTCCGGACTGGAAAGTCTGGCTGAAAACCATCTCCCATCCGCCGAAAATGCCGTTCTTCCAGCCGCCGTGATTGAGGAAGCGGCGGCCCTTGCCGACCGGCAGCTCGTAGGTGATGGTGGATACCCAGCGATGATGGATGTCGAAGCTGGCGCGGCCTTTTTCGAGACTGCGGTTGTAGAACGTGACGCCGCTGGCGCCGCCGTCGTTGTCGACGTCATTGAGAGTCTTAGACCAGGTCCAGAAGGAGTTGAGGGTCATGCCGCCCGAGTAGCGCTTCTCCACGCGCACCGTGGCGCCGTGGTAGGTGTTATGGCCGTAGTTCGAATAGTGCTGGATCTGTCCGAACTGCTTGTAGGGTTTGAAATTCTGATACGAGGTCCGGATTTGGTTCAACACTGCCGGGTCGGTGGAGACACTGAGCGGAACCACGTTGATGTCCCAGTTGTTGAGCAGGCCGACTCCGGTCGACCCCTGATACATGAACTCGGTCAGCCAGGTTTTCGTCATCTGGTACTGGAAGCCGCCGGACCAGTTCATCGTGTACGGATTGCGCATGTTCGGGTCCCACCACGAAGCATTGCGTCCGCTGTAATTGGTTCCCCCGGTGAAGGGCACGGAGCCATCGGATGCCACGTTGAACTTGAACGGAGGCGGACCCTGCGACAAGGCGAAAACCGTTCGGGGGTCGCCGGGAGGAGACTGAATGCTGGCCGTCGCTAGATACTCTTCGAAGTTGTTGTTGAGCGTTGACGTCAGCAGATCCGCGGTGATGATGCCGAAGTTGCCGCGGAAGACCCATTTCGGCGAGAAATTGTAGGCCGCGCCGATGCGGGGCTGCCAATTGTTGTACCGGCTCTTGGAAAGCGCACCCGACTGGTGGACGATGGCGCCCTTCAGCCCGGTCAGCGGATCGGTGGCATTCGGGTCGAACTGCGCCTGTTGGCCGTCGGCTGTCTGGAACGGAGATTCGTAAGACCAGCGCAATCCGAGGCTCAGCGTCAGATTACGGATGGGCTTGTAATCGTCCTGAACGTAGAACGAGTGGGACCACCAACGCGGCAGCCAGTGGGCCTGGGCCTGCGTAAAGGTGGCGGTGGAAACTGTGCCTAGCAGGAAATTCGCAAAAGCATTTCCGGTATTGGGCCGGAAAGGATAATCCGAACCGCCCATGACGTAGCGGCCGGTGGGGAAAGTCTCCACCAGCGAATCATAAGTGGTGCGGATCACCTCATAGCCGACCTTCACCGTGTGCTTGGAGATGATCTTGGTGAGGTTGTTCTGGAACGAAAAGTCGGCGCCCCTGCGCTCGTTAAAGCCACCTGGTCCCAGGTTGTAATAGCGGCTTCCGGAAGTGTTGAGAATGTCCGGAAAACTTTCCGGGCTGACGTTGGGAATGCCGAGCTGCTTACCCCAGTCGCCGCCGGTAGTGGGCGGACTGTTGGTCTGGTTGCGGGCGTTCCAGCCGAAGCGGGCTTCGTTGATGGTGGTCGGATTGAAAGTGTGGGTGTCGGAAAGCACCAAGTTGTGCATATCGACCATTGGGACGATGTTTGGATCCGGCAGCGACCAAAGCAGCTCGTTGGCAAAACGGCCAGGAGAACGGGATCGGTTGTGCGAATAACGTCCGAAGATCTTGTTGTTCGAACTAAACTGGTGGTCCAGTTTGATGTCGTAGCGCGTGATGTAGTAGCGGCCCTTGGTGGGAACGATCAGATTGTTGATGGGGCCATTCGGCGTGAGCGTGCCCGGATCGTTGGGAGCTTTCCAGGGGTTGCGTCCCAGGATGTTTTTGGCCACGGGATCATAGCGGCTCTGCGGGATCACGTTGCCGGGGAATTGATCGCGCACCCATGCCCCGTCCACCTGGCGCGTGGTGGAGGGATCATAGATGGGGTAACCCCGGCCGCCGAACGTGAAATCGCCGGCGTACATCTCCGGGCTGGGCACAGGGCCGATGAAGGTTTCGGTCACCTTCTCGTGATGGCGCTGGAAGCCGGCAAAGAAAAACGTCTTGTCTTTCCCGTTGTAAACGCCTGGAATTCGCACCGGGCCGCCGGCGGTGGCGCTCATTTCGTGGTACGTGAATGGATTGCACGGGATGATTTTGGTCGACGACGCCGAAGGCTGGCAGCGGCGCAACTGCTCGAAATACTGGCGGTGGACCAGCTTGCCGTTCAGGTAGCGGTCTTCGGCGCTGCCGTGGAACTGGTTGGTGCCGCTCTTCATCACGCCCGAAAGCTGTCCGCCGGAGCTGTGGCCGAATTCGGCGGGAAGCCCGGTGGTGTACATCTTGAATTCCTGGATCATGTCGAGCGTAGAGGTGATGACCGTATCGAACGCATTCGGATTGCCCAGCACGGGCTCCTTAGCGCTAATGCCGTCGATGGTGTAGCCGAGCGCGCGCTGGCGCTGCCCTACGGCGTGCTGCTCGCTGCCGGCGGACGCGCTGATTACGTTCATCCCCGGCATGTAGAGATAAATCCGGTGGAAGGCTTTCTGCAGTACGGGCATCTTGACGATGGTGTTGCCTTCCAGAACCTGCCCGCTGGTGGCGGTTTCGGTTTCAAGCAGAGGCGTAGAGCCGGAGACCATGACGGACTCGCTGACGCTGCCGACGTCGAGCTTCACGTCGATGCGCGGCTGCTCGGCCGTGCGCAGCAGGATGCCGTCCTGGACGTAAGCTTTGAATCCTTGCGCTTCGATCCGGAGCTGGTAATTCCCAGGATTCAGGTTCGGGATGTACCACGTGCCGTCCGGCGTGGTGACGCTGGAGAAGACGAAGCCGGCGTCCTTATTCGTTACCGTGACTTTCGCGCCTGGGATGACGGCGCCCGTGGAGTCCGAGACAGCCCCGATCATCGTCGCAGTCCCCGTTGACGATTGGGCGAACAGGCTTGCCGCGAAGAGCAAGCAAACAACAGTGAGTCGAAATGGCATGCGAGGTGTAACCTCCTTGGGCGGCATGCTATCGACGTACAAGGGTCTCTGTCAACTGGTCCGCCTTCAGCCGCGGACACAGGCGGGAACGCCCGCGTTACTTCCTCACGAGGAAGACGGCCACTTCCGCCATCAGGTTCGGCAACATCCCCACCCGCCGGTAGCCGGAGAGCGTGTATTGGCGTTCGATGATCAATCCCTCCTTCGCGCACAGCACCTGGAAATCGTGCACGCTGAGGAAATGGATATTGGGCGAATCCCACCAGTCGTAGGGAAACAGTCGCGTCTTCGGCGCGCGGCCGGTGAACAACATGGACACACGCACGGCCCAGTGCCCGAAATTCGGAAACGCGACGATCGCCCGCTTGCCGACGCGGAGCATCTCGCGCAGGACCTTGTGCGGCGCACGCGTCTCCTGAAGCGTCTGGCTGAGGATCACGTAGTCGAACGCATGCTCGGGGTAGTCGCTGAGTGCCTCGTCGATGTCGCCCTGGTAGACGGAGACGCCGCGGGCGATGGCGCGCTGCACCTTGGCGGTGGAGATCTCGACGCCGCGGGCTTGCACGTTCTTGTGCCCGGCCAGCCACTCCAGCAACTCGCCCTCGCCGCAACCCAGGTCGAGCACGGTTGTATCCGGCTCGACGATCTCGCCGATGATGGCGTAGTCGCCGCGGCCGAGAACTTCGCGGACGAACGGCCGCTTCCTTTCGAGTGCCGTCACGCCGCCGCGCGCTCCTTGAACGTGCTGGCCAGGAAGCCGCGGACGATTTCGGCCTGTTCCTTTACATCCACCAGAAACGCATCGTGGCCGTAGTTCGAGGTGAGCTCGCAGTAGGCGACGTCGCGGTTGCGGCTGCGCAGCGCGCGGACGATCTCCTGGGACTGGTAGCTGGGGTAGAGCCAGTCCGAGGTGAAGCTGATGACGAGAAAGCGGGCCTTGGCGCGCTCCAGCACTGAGCCGAGCGAGGCGTTGATGGAGCCGCCGTGGGTGGCGGCGATGTCGAAATAATCCATCGCCTTGGTGATGTAGAGGTACGAATTAGCGTCGAAGCGCTTGACGAATTCGCTGCCCCGGTAGCGGAGGTAGCTTTCGACTTCGAATTCGACGGAGAAATCGTAATCCGGCTTGTCCTTGCTGCGCAGCTTGCGGCCGAATTTCTCCTTCATGGAGTCGTCGCTCATGTAGGTGATGTGGCCCACCATGCGGGCCACGGCCAGACCGCGCGCCGGGGGCGTGCCGGTTTCGTAATAGTTGCCGTTGTTCCAGTCTGGATCGGCGAGGATGGCCTGCCGGCCCACTTCGTCGAAGGCGATCTGCTGGGCGCTGGAGCGGGCGGTGCTGGCGATGGGCATCACGGAGGCGACAGCGTCGGGATAGGCCACCGCCCATTCGAGCGCCTGCATACCGCCCATCGAGCCACCGGCGACGCTCAGCAGCCGGCGGATGCCGAGATGATCCACTAGCATCTTCTGCAGCCGCACCATGTCTCCGATGGTGACGACCGGGAAGGACATGGCGTACGGTTTGCCTGTGGCCGGACTAAAGGAACCGGGGCCGGTAGTGCCCCGGCAACCGCCCAGCACGTTGGAGCAAAAGACGAAGTACTTGTCGGTATCGAAAGCCTTGCCCGGTCCGATCATGGTGTCCCACCAGCCGGGCTTGGGATCTTCCGCGGTGCTGCCGGCGGCGTGGGCGTCGCCGGAGAAAGCGTGCAGGACCAGGATAGCGTTAGACTTCGCGGCGTTCAACGCACCGTAGGATTCGTAGGCCACATCCACCGGACCGAGCGTGGCCCCACTGTCCAGAGGCAGTGAGTCGAATCGCACGATGTGGCTGTTGATTATCATAGGGGAGAAACTTTCATCATAGAACATGCGCTACAGAACAGGGCGTTTCCTCCTTATGGTTGCCATGATATTGTGTGTCGGCTGCTCCAAGCCCGCTCCCGCTAAGCCCGGTTTTCAGGACCTCGCCGAGGAGTTTGTCTATTCCACGCTGGCGTTTTCTCCGGTCACGGCGACGTCGGCCGGGTATCACGTCCACAAAGACGTCCGCCTGGATGAGGCGATCGACGACTATAGCGCGGAGGGCGTGGATAAGCAGCGGCGCTTCTACGCCGCCTTCGCGAAGAAGCTGGCGGCGGTGGACAAGGCCGGGCTGAGCGCGGAGGAACTGGCCGATTGCGACATCATCGGCGACCAGATCGCGCTCAACCTCCTGGAATTCGACGAAGTCCGCAACTACCGCCACAATCCGACGCTGTATGTGGAACTGGCCGGCAACGCGCTGTTCAATCCGCTGGTTCTGAACTACGCGCCGAAGGAGGAGCGCTTCCGCCACGTGATCAAGCGCCTGGAGAAGCTTCCGGCGCTGCTGGAGCAGGCAAGGAAGCAGCTGGTGGACTCGCCGCAGATCTGGATCGATGTGGCGCTGGCGGAAAACGAAGGAAACCTGGGACTGATCGACAAGGACCTGCGCGAGGCGGCGCCGGAGCCGGTCAAAGCCGACTACGAACGCGCGGCCGCGCCGGCGCTGGAGGCGCTGAAGGCTTTCCAGATCTATCTGCGAAAGGACCTGGGTTCCCGCCAGGAAGCCGATTGGCGGCTGGGGAAGGAGAGGTACGCGAAGAAGTTCCGCTACGTCCTGGCCACCGACCGCACGCCGGAGCAGGTGCTGGAAGGGGCCGAAGCCGACCTGAAACGAGTGCAGGCGAAAATGAAGGAGATCGCGGCTCGGATGAAACTGCCGTCCGTCCAGGCCGCGCTGGCAAAGATCTCGGCGCGCCACGCGACGCCGGAAAGCTACAAGGCGGACGCCCAGCGCGATCTGGAGGAAGCCCGCCAGTTCGTGCGCGCGAAGAAGCTGCTGACGCTGCCACCGCGCGACAACCTGAAAGTGATCGACACGCCGGAATTCATGCGCGGGATTTACGCCGTGGGCGGTTTCAATCCGGCGCCGGCGCTGGAGCCGCAGCTGGGGGCGTTTTATTGGCTGACGCCGATTCCCCCCGATTGGCCAAAGGCGCGCGTGGAATCGAAGCTGCGCGAGTACAACTTCTACAAGCTGAAACTGCTGACCATCCACGAGGCGGTGCCGGGACATTACGTGCAGCTCGAGTACGCAAACGACGTTGAACCGAAAACCAGGCGCGTGCTGCGGTCGATCTTCGGGAACGGACCGTACATCGAAGGCTGGGCGCAGTACGCGACGCAGGCGATGCTGGACGAGGGCTATCTGGACGGCTCGCCGGAGCTGCGGATGACGTTCCTGAAGGAAGAGCTGCGGGTGCTCGCCAACGCGATTCTGGACATCCGGCTTCACACCATGGAGATGACCGATCAGCAGGCGCTGGACCTGATGATGAAGGAAACCTACCAGGAGCGCGAGGAAGCGGTCGCCAAGCTGCAGCGGGCGAAGCTGTCGAGTTGCCAACTGCCGACGTATCTGGTGGGGTGGCGCGACTGGATAAGGGTCCGGGAGGCCTACCAGCGGCAGGCTGGGGCGGAGTTCAGCCTGTCGGGGTTCCACGAGAAGGCGCTGAAGGCGGGCGCCGTGCCGTTGCCGGTGCTGGCGCGGCTGCTGACGGGTAAGCCGCTGTAGCGGTCAGGGGAATCATTCCGACTCGAGCCATTGGTCAAGGGGGGCGGATCAGAAATGCCGCGGCAAACTCGCTGGAGAGTCTCCCATCGCCGGTAAGCACCGCGCAGCGATTTTTCCGTCCCGCGAATACAACGGCTTCAGCCGGGCATTCCCTTTCCTTTCCACCAAACTCTCTCCTTCCTCCAGAGTATCTCCGAGATCGTCCCAACTTGCCATCGGCGGCTCAGCTTGAGCGCGCGAGGCGGAAGACGGTCCAGAGGATTTTGACGCCGGCGAGGAAGCTGGCCTTGAGATTGCCGGATACCTTGCTCGTGCCGATGCGGCGGCGGTAGGAAACCGGCACTTCGACGATGCTCAGGCTGTGGCGTAGTGCCTTAATCTGCATCTCGATGGTCCAACCATAATTGCGGTCGCGCATTTGCAAACGCGTCAGAGCGTCCGCGCGGATGGCGCGAAAGGGTCCCAGATCCGTGTAGCGGAAGCCATAGATCCCACGCATCAGGCTTGTCGCCAGCCAGTTGCCGAATTTCTGGTGCGGCTGGAGCGAGCCGGCCTCGGCCTCGCCCAGGGTGCGCGAACCAAGGACGAAGTCGGCGCGTCCAGCGTAAATAGGTTCCAGCAGCTTCTCGGCCTCCGCGGGAACGTCGCTTGAATCGGCGTCCATGAAGACGATCGCCTCGACTCCAGCGGGAACGGCGGCCAGCGCTTTCAGGCACGCCGCGCCGTAGCCGCGCTCGGGTTCGCTCACCACCGTCGCGCCGGCCGCGGCCGCGATTGCGGCGGTGCGGTCGCGGGAGCCGTTGTCGGCGACGATGACTTCGCGGTACAAGTGGCGGGGAACGGCGGCCAGGGTCTGGCCGATCACCGGTTCTTCGTCGAGGGCGGGGATGATCAACACCGCGCGCGGCGGCCGGTCAGGTATCATTTCGAATTGTTCGTATAATCAAGATTGGCCGACATGAGCGAACAAGCGCAGCCCGACGCCCCGCGCAGACGGCCGTTTGCGCAGACGGCGGGGTATTGGCTGCGCGACCTGGTGGTTTCGGTGATCATCGCCATCATCCTGATCGTGTTCATCTACCAGCCGGTCAAGGTGGAAGGCACCAGCATGATGCCGGCCCTCACCGACCAGGAACGCATCTTCATCAACAAGTTTACCTACCGCTTCGGCATCGGCACGATCGAGCGTGGCGACATGGTGGTGTTCTGGTTTCCGGGCGACCGCACGAAATCGTATATCAAGCGCATCATCGGCCTGCCCGGCGACACGGTGGAGATCGATGAAGGCACGGTGATCGTCAACAGCAAACGCCTGGTAGAAGACTACGTGCCCGAGGAATACCGCGACCGCCAATCGCACACGCCGGTTACGGTGCCTGCGGGCGAGTATTTCGTGCTCGGGGATCATCGCAGCTCGTCGAACGACAGCCGGGCCTGGGGAACGGTGCCGCGCAGTTTCATCTACGGAAAGGCAGTGTTCGTGTACTGGCCTCCCGACAAGATGGGCCGCGTGCGGTAACGCCCGATGGGCCGCGCGCTGATAACGATCGGCTTGGTTCTTGTCGCGGCCGGCCTGCTAATCACATTCGGGGAGCGGCTACCGATCAAGCTGGGCCGGCTGCCAGGCGACATCGTGATCCGTGGCAAGAATTCGGTCTTCTACTTTCCGCTGGCGACCTGTCTGCTGGTCAGCGCGGTGATTTCGCTGATGATGTGGCTGATCGGGCGCCGCTGATCTTCAAAGAGAATACGCGCGACCTCGATGGGCGCCGATCAGGATCTGGAAGAGCCGGTGGGCGATGAGCTCGTGGAGCGAGAGCAGCTCCTTGTTGGCGGCGAAGATGGCTTCCGCGTCGTGCGCATCCACCGCGCCGCCGCCGGCCTTGAGCGCATCCGTCGCTTCCTGGATGACCGGATCGGAAATCACCTCGCCCGCCATCTCCCATAGAGTGATGAAGCGGTCCACCGCCGTTGGGAAGCTGACCGCAAACACGCCGTGGGTGCTGGTGGTGCGGGGCGGCTTGTAGTCCAGATTAAACGGGCCGTTGTAGCCGTGGCTGCGCAGCAGCACCAGCACGTTCAGCCAGTCCAGCGGATTCACCAGGCCGACGGCGATGTCGACGTCGTGTTTCAAGCGGTAGCCGTCGTTGATGTCGAAGTGCCAGAGTTTGCCGGCCAGCAGCGCCCGGGCCAGCGCGGCCCTCGGCGCGGCACCCCACATCAGCTCGTGCAAATACTCCGGGTTCAGGCCGACCATCTCCGGATGGGTCAGCAGTCCGGAGGCGATGAAAGCGAGCATGGCGTCGCTGGTGGGCAGCAGGATTTCGGCGGCGGGCTCGAAGGGTTTGGCTTCCATGCAGTGCTTGAGCGTGGGCCGGCCCTTGGCGCGAGCAACCTCGATATCGGTTTCACAGGCCGCGTTCAAAGCGTCGGCGTACCAGCGAAGGGTCTGAGTCTCATCGATCGCGCCCTGCACCTGGTAGCCGAGCGAGCCGGGCCAGTAAACGGCGAACCGCGCTCCCAACTCGTGCCCGATCCGCACGGTGTTCTGGACGCGAAATTTAGAATACTCGCGGACTTCGGGGGCTTCCGCGGCGGGGCTGGCGGCGAACACCGGGTGAAAGAAGGTTTCAGTGGTCACCATCGAGCAGGCGACGCCGTTGTTCTTGAGCGAGGCATGAATGCGCGCCACGATCTCGTCCTGGCGGGGCGTGCCGAGGGCGCCGGTGGGAATCACGTCAGTGTCGTGCGTGGTCCAGTGCGCGATGCCGATTTTGCCGTACTCCTCGATGACGCGTTCAAAGCCGATGGCTTCGCGCGTCGGGGCGTGGAACAGGGCCTGCCCCTGATAAGCGGCCGCCCACTGCGGACCGGAGATGAAATATTTGCGGCGCGTCGCGGGACTGTAGGATCCGCCGCAGGCGCTGGTCAGGCGCTCTATGAGAGGCTGCTGTTGGTCGACAGGTACCGGTTTCATGCGACCTCCATGATAATGCACGGGGCGGATGCTATCGTACCACCGTGGATGAGCTTACCAGCGCCAGAACCGTTTCCGCCGAGGAATACCTGTCGAATCCCGAGTATGAGCGCTGTGAGTACGCAGACGGCGAACTCGTGGGCCTGAATATTGGGGCCATGGAGCACTCTCGAATTTACAGCTGTTTGCTCGTTCCGGCTGGTCGAATACTTTCGGGCGCATCGCGCAGAGCAACCTGGCGGATACGCCGCCGTGCAACCTCACTGCCGGCTCCCGATCGCCGGCAAGATTCATTTTCCGCCTGCCGGATGTCGCAGCCGTTGTGGGGATGGCCGAGGCGACCGGTATCTGGATCGCGCGCCCGACCTGGAAATGGAGATTCGTTCCCCTGAAGACCGGCTGACTGCGATGTTCGGGAGAATGAACGAATACTTCGTAACGGCGCGAAGCTTGGCTGGATTATCCTTCCAGAGGAATCGGCCGTTCTGGTGCTTGCGCCAGACGCGCCACTAAAGGTTTTGGCGGAGGAGTGTGGCAAGGGCTGTTGTGCTTCACCGCTACCGTTGACCGGCAATAGCCGTTTCCACGATACCCACCAACAAAGTTACCGCCTGGGTTACTCTCTCTTGTACTTGATCGTTCGATTCGCAGCGTCTGTCAATTCCAATTCAGTCGCGGTTACCTTCGCCTTGCTCTTCGTTGTCCTGCCATTGAGTATCCACTCCAATTCGTTATTGTCGTTCAACTTGTACGTACCCTGGAGCGTCTGCCCGAACATGGTGAGCTTCGCCGTGCCATCTTTGCTGAACTCCGCCGTTATCTTGATGCCGCTTTCCACATCCCACTTGCCAAGGATCAGGCTTTGGGGGCTGGAGGCGCAGGCAGATACGAACAGAACCACGCAGGCTGTAACAACGAGACTCAACTTCGCATTCATCTTATTCTCCAAAAAGGTTTTCACAAACAGTTTCATCTCTTCGGCTATCCTTGCAGATCGACGGGCCAGGAACGCGACTCTAGTTTGCGATGGCGGCAGTTTGTCGGATTACCGTTTGACAAGACCCTCCTCCGGAATGGAGCCGGAAGCTAGATTTTAAGAGCTTCTCAGGTGGCGGTATGATGGATCGCGATGCTGGACCGACGCCAGTTTATGGGCGCGCTTGCCGCGCAGGCGGCGCCTCGGGCGGGCGGCCGGCCGCCGAATTTTGTCGTGATCTACGCGGACGATCTGGGGTATGGAGATCTGTCCTGCTACGGCGCCATTGCGCACCGCACGCCGCGCCTGGACCGGATGGCCGGCGAAGGGGTTCGGTTCACGCAGTTCTACGTGCCGACCCCCTACTGCGCGCCCTCGCGAGCCTCCCTGCTCACCGGCCGCTATCCGTTTCGCAACGGCGTGATGCTGAACCCGGCGCCGGACGCCGGAATCAACGATGTCGGGCTGCCGGCTTCTGAGATCACCATCGCCGAAGCGTTGAAACCGCGGGGGTACAAATCCATCTGCATCGGCAAATGGCATCTCGGGCACACGCCCCAATACCTGCCGCGCACGCAGGGGTTCGACGAGTACTTCGGCATTCTTTATTCGAACGACATGCGTCCGGTCCAACTGGTGCACAACGAGAAGCCGGCCGGTTACCCGGTGGTGCAGGCGAAGCTGACGGACGAGTACACGAACCGGGCTCTGCGGTTTCTGGAAGAGAACCGGAAGCGGCCGTTCTTCCTCTACCTGCCGCACGCCATGCCGCACAAGCCCCTGGCGGCGTCGGAGGACTTCTACAGGCCGGGTTCGCCGGGCAGCTTGTATTCCGATGTGATCAGGGAGCTGGACTACAGCGTGGGGCGGGTTCTCGACGCCGTGAAAAAGTTGGGGCTGGAGGAGAACACGCTAGTGATTTTCGCTTCCGACAATGGCCCCTGGTTCGGAGGCAGCACCGGCGGTTTGCGTGGCATGAAAGCCAGTTCCTGGGAAGGTGGCATCCGGGTTCCGATGATCGCGCGCTGGCCGGGCCGGATTCCGGCGGGCCAGGTGTGCCACGAAATGGCCGGAGTCATCGACCTGCTGCCGACGCTATGCGGCCTCTCCGGGGCGGCGGCGCCCGTGGACCGCACCATCGACGGCCGCGACATCTGGCCGCTGATGAGCCGGCCGGGCGCGAAATCGCCTCACGATGCGCTGTTTTCCATGGCCGATACGAAGCTGCAGACGATCCGCTCGGGAAAGTGGAAGCTGCACGCGCGGATGCCGGCTCCGGGATTCGCGTACCTGGAGGACTCCAGCAAGTGGGTGGACCCACGCGGTCCGGACGGCGTTACGCTGATCGCACCCTATGAGCAGGCGCGGCCGAGCCAGTATCCGGGGCTGCGTAGCGGAGATCCGCCAAAGCCGATGATGTTGTTCGACCTGGAGGCGGACCCGGGGGAGCAGCGCGACGTCGCCGTACGGAATCCCGGCGTGGTGGCGCGGCTGAAAACGATGTTCGATGCGGTGGACGCGCAGGTGAAGCAGCCCGCCGCGAGCGAACGGCATGGCGGCAGAGGCGTCCTGCGGCTGAAGGGCGGCGAGCTGCGCTATGACCGCCTCCCGCAGGCTCCGACGGACGCTCGGGAATAGCGCGTGCGTCTTTGTCCGATAGAAGAATCCGATACTCCGGCTGTTCACCGGATGCTCTCCGATATGGAGATCATCCGCTACATGTCCTTCCCACGGCATTCCGAGGACGATGCGCGTGAATTTGTACGTCAGGCGCGGTCGTCGCCGTGTGACGAGCGCATCCGGTCGATGGTCCGCGGGATCGAGCTTCCGGGCGTTGCGGAAACCGCCGGACTGGCGGGACTGGTCATCCGGCCGCGCCGGTCGGAAGCAGAAGCGTGGTACCTGCTGGACAAGCCCTTCTGGGGGCGGGGGCTGGCGACGGAGGCGGCGCGGCAACTGCTCGATCTGGGCTTCGGGGAAAACCGGCTGCATCGTATATGGGCCACGGTGTGCCCGGAAAATCCGGCTTCGGCGAGGGTACTCGAAAAAGCGCAATTCCGCCGCGAAGGCTTTCTTGTCAAAAGTGAACGTATCCACGGAGTATGGCGCGATAGGTACCTCTATGCCATTCTTCGAGAAGAGTGGGCTCTGACGCCCACTGTGAGAAAATAGGCTCGAGAAGCTGAATGGTCATTGACGGGATCTATTACGCCCTGGCGTTGACGGCCGGCGGAGCCTTGGTTTCCTGGCTGACGCAGCCCGCGTGGGCACTGCCGCTTTTTCTGCTGGCCGCGTTCTGCCTGTGGTTTTTTCGCGACCCGGAGCGGGCGATCCCGGGCGGTCCCGTGGCGGTTTCCCCGGCGGACGGAAAGGTCGTGGCGGTGTATCCCACGGGGAACGCTTTGACGCGGGTTTGCATCTTTCTCAATGTGTTCGACGTACACGTCAACCGGTCGCCAATCGGCGGGCGGATCTCGGGCGTGGAGTATCAGACGGGCCGGTTTCTGGTGGCGAGCAAGGACGAGGCTTCATCGCAGAACGAGCAGAATGTGGTTGCGGTGGACGGCGGCGGAAGCCGCGTGGTGTTCAAGCAGATCGCCGGGCTGATCGCCCGCCGCATCGTATTCACCAAAAAAATAGGGGACTCGGTGGCGGCCGGCGAGCGCGTGGGACTGATCAAGTTCGGCTCGCGCGTCGATGTCGAGTTTGGGCCGGAGTGGGATGTCCAGGTGACCCCGGGCATGCGGGTGGCCGGGGGCTCCAGCATCCTGGCACGCCGCAAGGGAGATTGACGGATGGGGCTGAACCTAAGCGAACGGCTGATCGATCCGAAGTCGCCGGACCGGAGCCCGCGGCGCGCTGCTTACGCGCTTCCGACGCTGTTCACTGCCGGAAACCTGTTCCTGGGATACCTGTCGACGATGCACTCGATTGAGGGCGCGATGCTGGTTGCGGCCGGCTCGCCGGGAGCGCAAGGGCACTTCGAGCTTGCCGCGAAGACCATCGGAGCGGCCGTGTTTCTGGACGGCCTGGACGGCCGCATCGCCCGCATGACGAATACCTGCTCGGAATTCGGCAAAGAGATCGATTCGCTGGCGGACGTGATCAGCTTCGGCATCGCTCCGGCGGTGCTGGCGATTGCCTGGGGCTTGTTCTTCGTGGATCCCTCCATGGACCCGGCGCTTCGAGAACAGCTCCGGCGGGTCGGCTACTTCATTGCCTTTCTCTTCGTACTCTGCGGCGCGGTGAGGCTGGCCCGTTTCAACGTCACGAAGAACCCGATCCCGAAGAACCCAGGGCGTCCGGACAGGAAGTATTTCGTCGGATTGCCGATTCCGGCGGCAGCGGGACTGGTGGCGGCCGTGGTCTATGCCGCGGAATCGGGGCCTTTGGTGTATTGGCCGTTTACGGTTGCCTGGCTGGGCCTGATGGCCTTGCTGGCGTTCCTGATGGTAAGCACCTGGCGATATCACAGCTTCAAAGAGCTGAATCTTTTGCGCCCCCGGTCGCCGCTATCGGCCATCGTCCTGGGCGGTTTCATCTACCTGATCTGGAATTATTCGCAGCCGGTGCTGCTGGTGATGGGAACCGCCTATGTCTCGAGCGGGATCGTGATCCGCGTGGGCGGAATCGCGCGCAGGCTTTTGCGGCACACGCCGCCGCGGCCGCAGGAGCGTCACATTGGATAAACCGCAGGATAAAAAACTCCAGGCAAAGAAAACCCAGGCCAAGAAATCGGAGAAACCAGCTGCCCAAAAGCCACCGATTGCCAGGCCTCGCGCGGAAGGTCTCCAACTGGTCAAGCAGCAGGCTCTAGCCGCGCTGGTGGGGGGCGAATCGCTGATGGGGCGCGAGATTCGCGACGTTTGCCAGACCGAGGGATTTCCGGCCCGCCTGAAGATGGTGGAGGCGGGCGAGGATCCGGTGGTCCTGCTCAACGAAAGTGAAGGCGAACCGGTGGTCATCGGCCGGCTGGACCGCTACACTCTGGGCGAAGCCGACGTTGCGTTTCTGGCCGGGACGCCGGAATCGGCGCGGCAGGCCCTCGTGCTGGATGTGGATACGGCGCTGGTGGATTTGACCGGCGCTACCGAAGAAGATCCTCGGGCGCGGGTGCGAGCCCCCATGGTGGAACCGGCCGGATTTTCCGTGCCGAAGGGAGCCGTGCACGTGATCGCGCATCCGGCCGCCATCGCCATGACGCTGGTGCTGAACCGCCTTCATCTACACAATCCCATCGTCAGGACCGTAGCTACGGTTCTCGAGCCGGCCAGCGAGCGCGGGCGCGAAGGCGTGGATGAGATGCAGCAGCAGGTAGTCGGCATGCTGAGCTTTAAAGGAATCCCGAAAAAGGTGTTCGACGCCCAGGTTGCCTTCAACCTGCTGGCCCGGTACGGCGAGGAGGCTCCCCATTCTTTGGAGGACGCCGAACTGCGAATCGGACGGCACCTGACGACGCTGCTGGGGCAATCGAGCCTGGCTCCGGCGCCCTCGTTGAAGCTGATCCAGGCGCCGGTATTTCACGGACACAGCATCCTGATGTGGATTCAATTCGAGCGGAACCCGGAACCGCGGGCGATCGAAAAGACGCTCCACTCGGACGACATCGACGTGCGGGGAGGAGACCACGATCCACCGGACGTAGTGGGGATTGCGGGCAGCCCGGGGATTGCGGCGGGCAACGTGAAGGTGGACCGGAACGAGCCCAGGGCGTGCTGGCTGTGGTTGGTTGCGGACAACATGCGGCTGGCTGCGCAGAATGCGGTCGCGGTGGCGCGGCAACTGCTGTGAACACGCTCCGCGTGGCCGGCTTGCTTGCCGCGGCGCTCACCGCGTCCTGCGGATACCATGTCGCCGGGCGGGCCGACCTTCTGCCCAAAGACGTCCACACCATCGCCGTGCCCGCGTTTCAGAATCTGACGACGCGCTACAAACTGGCCGACAAACTGTCGTCGGCGCTGATGCGGGAGTTCATCTCGCGGACACGCTACCAGGTTGTGGCCGAGCCGGATCACGCCGACGCGACCTTGCGCGGAGCCGTAGTCAACTACTTCTCATATCCGATTGTCTTCGACCCCAAAACCTCGCGGGCGTCCACCGTGCAGGCCAACGTGACGCTGACGCTGACGCTGGTCGACAAGGCGGGCAAGGTTCTCTATACACGGCCGAGCCTGGAAGTCCGTGAGCGGTACGAGATCAGCGTGGACCAACGGTCCTACTTCGAGGAGAGCGAGCCGGCCATGGACCGGTTGAGCCGGGACGTGGCCAGAGCCGTGGTGTCAAGCGTATTGGAGAACTTCTGATCGCATGTCGCCCGACCAATTCCTTGGATCGCTGAAGAGGAAGAGTTTCGCGCCGGCCTACCTGTTCTTGGGCTCCGAAGCCTACACCCGCGCCCGCTGCCGCGCCGCGCTGGTGGAAGCGTTCCTGGGTCCGGACGAGCGGGAGAGCGGCCTGACGCGGCACGATCTGAGCGAGGTCGCGCTGCGCGACGCGATCGACGATGCGCGCTCGCTGTCGCTGTTCGCCAACAGCCGGATTCTGTGGCTTTCAAGTGCGGAGTCCGTGCTGCCTCGCGGGCGGGCGGCGGAGAGCGATGACGCCGAAGAGGGCGGCGAGGCCGGCGCGGGCGCGCTGGTGGATTACCTGCGCGATCCGCCGCCCGAAGTGGTGCTGGTTCTGGAAGCCTCCCGCTTTGACTTTGAAGGGGAAGACAAGAAGAAGCTGGATCGCGTGGCGAAATTCTTTTCCTCGGTGCCGGCAGTAGTGGAGTTCAAGCGCCACTCCCCTGACGAGGCCCTCACCGAGGCGGCGAGCCTGGCCAAGCGGGCCGGCGTGGTTATCGACCGCATCGCGCTGGACCTGCTGGTGGAGTCGCTTGGGGCGGACGTGGCGCGCATCGCCGTAGAGATCGAAAAGCTCAGCCTGTACTCGTCGAAGGCCAACGCTGCGATCGGAGTGAACGAGATCTCGGCGCTGGTTCCCGACGCCCGGGCCACTACTGTGTTTGCGCTGGTGAGCGCTATGGGGCGGAGAGACCGTAAGCGGTCCATGGAGATTCTGGATACGCTGGTGCGAGAGGGCGAATACCTGCCCCTGGCGCTGTCGTTTCTAGCGACGCAATTCCGGATGGCGCTGATCGCGCGCGAGGCGGGGTTGCGCAGCACTGGTCAAATCCAGGGGCATTTCAGCAAGGCGGGCGTCCCGATGTGGGGTTCCCGCGCCGAGCAGGTGCTGCAAACCGTCACGAGATTCTCGCGCGAGCAGTTGGAACTGGGATTGAAGCTGATTTTTCAGGCCGACCGGGACCTCCGCAACACGCGGCCGGACGACCGGATCGTCATCGAGAACTTTATATTGAGATTAACCGCGTAGGAGCGCGGAGGCTTAAGCGGCAAGGGCTTTGATGCGGACGTGCATCCTGGACTTGTAGCGCGCCGCGGTATTCTTCTTGATCAGACCCAGCTTGGCGGAACGGTCGATGATCGAGAAGGTTACGGGAAGAGCCCCGGCGGCTCCGGCGGCGTCCTTGGACGCGATCAGGCGGCGCAGCTTGCGGATCTCGTTACGGAGACGGGACAGATTCTGGCGGTTATATTCCGTCCGCCGTTCAGTTTGACGCACCCGCTTCAAAGCGGAAACATGATTAGCCATCGTTACACACGAATCCTGCCGAAAAAGATCGGACTCTTAGGATAGCGCATGAGCAAGGCCCTGGTCAATCCGGTGGAGGTGGAGCGCACTCGCGGGGAGCAGGCCGCGTACCTGGCCGCGTTCGGAGCGGCCGCTCTGATCCTGGTCACGATCAAGAGCGAGATCCTGTTGGGTCTGGCACTAGTGGCGCTGGCGATGTATCGGATTCCGTTGCGGCTGCCGCCGCTGAAACTGCCTATTGCCCTCTACTGGCTGGGAACGCTGCTCTCTCTGGCGCTGTCACCGGATGCCCGCGCGGGCCTGCCCCAGATCTACAAACTGCTGGTATGGGGAACCCTGTTGACCGTCTCCTCCACGTTTGGCTCGGTGCGAGAAGCGCGCTGGTTGACCGGGACCTGGGCCGCGCTGGCGACAGCGTCGGCGGGATGGAGTTTCGTGCAGTACGCCCGGAAGATGGCCGCTACGCAAGGCGGGTACGCAGGCTATGTGACGTCGCGCACCACCGGCTTCATGAGCCATTGGATGACTTTCGGTGGAGAGGCCATGATCGTCCTGGCCATGCTGATCGCTCTTCTGCTCTTTGCCCATCCGGCGAACGTCAAATGGCGTGCCGCGGGATGGGCGTCGGCGGGCATAGTCGCCTGGGCGATTGTGCTGAATGGGTCGCGCAACATCTGGTTTGGAGCAGCGGTGGCCTGTGCTTATCTCTTGTGGCGCAAGCGGAAGGCGCTGGTAGTGGCCCTTCCGGCGGTGGCACTGCTGGTTTTACTCGCCGGACCGGGATTCGTGCGGGAGCGTGCCGCCAGCCTCTACCGGCCGCACGGCGAGTTGGATTCAAACCGCCACCGGGCGGTCAGCTTTCGAACCGGGCTGCGGATGATCAAAGCGCACCCTTGGTTCGGCGTCGGGCCGGAACAAGTGGGACCCAGATTTCGAGACTATGTCAGCGCCGAAGACTTGCCGCTGCCGGACGGTTTTTACGGGCATCTGCACAACATCTATTTGCAGTTCGCCGCCGAGCGTGGGCTGCCCGTCCTAGGGTGTGTGCTCTGGCTGCTAGGCAAGATTCTGTTCGATTTGGGGAGGGCCGCGCGCCGCGCCACCGGCGAAGCTCGATTCGCGGTTGAAGGCGCGGTGGCCGTGGTGCTGGCCGTGATGGTCGCCGGACTGGCGGAGCACAACCTGGGCGACAGCGAAATTCTCACCTTGTTCCTGGCGGTGGTCGCGGTAGGCTACCTGGCGGCGGGACTAACCGCGCGAGATTTTGCGGGCGCGGCGGAACGATGAAAACCCGTAGCCGGCCATGATCACGATAAACAATGCAATCAGGATCAGTTTGAAGAAGCTGTCGGCATCGCCGTTGAACCTCATGGCGAGGCGCACTCCGCTTGGAATCGCAAGCGCTGCCAAGGCCAGGAAAAGGAATCCAATCACTTCATTCCAAAGGGTTCGAATGGGTTTGATGACGGCCGGGAGAACTTCCCGTGCGAAGCGGCCTGATTGCTCGAGCAGCGATGGTTTCCCCATTTCCCTTCTCATGGTACCAAAGCCGCCGAAAAACAGGACTGATCCAGCGATCCGAAAATGTCGATAAGATATAAGATAAAGGCAGTAACCGTGAGCTTGCGCTGCGGGTCGCACACCAGTGCTTGTGTCCCAAGCCGGGCTTCACTACAATTGGATGCGACTTTCGAGTGGATGGAACTTTCCGGGAGGTGGGAGCATCCAACGAACCGAAGGAGTACAGTGGCTTCAAGAAAGAGGCAGAACTTGGATGAACGCCTGAAGGGCCTCATGCAGGAACTCGGGAACGCGATCAACGAGTCGCTGTCGGACTCCGAACGGATTGCTGAAGCGATCGGCGAGATCAAACGCGCTGGCTATGACGTGTTTCTCGTTCTTGAGGCGACGATCGGATTCAACAAACGTGACGAGAACGACGAATCCGGCGAGGGGACGGTCGAGCAGCCTACGACTTTCGAGACAACGGGCAAGATCAAGCTCACCAGCCAGGATCAAAAGTTCCTTCGCGCATTGAAGATTGCGGTTGATGAAGAAGCCTCCTAGAGTTCTAGCGTTTTAGACTAGCGTTCAGATCTCGTTGTAAGCCTTCCAGGTCTTTTCCACGGCAAGTTCCCAGGTAAAGTGCGCGGCCCGTTCGAGGCCGCGCTTTTTCATTTCCGACCTTAGCGTCTCGTCCCCGGCAAGCCGCAGCAGAGCCCCGGAGATATCCTCTACCCGCAAGGGATCCACCAGCAGCGCCCCATCGCCCGCCACTTCCGGCAAAGCAGAACGGTCGGAGGTGATCACCGGCACACCGGACGCCATCGCCTCTAGAACGGGAATGCCGAACCCCTCATCGAGTGAAGGAAAGGCGAAGATTCGGGCGCTGGCGTATAGCTGCGCGAGTTCGGCGTCGGGTAGCCATCCAGTGACCGTGATGCGCGTCCGGGCCGGGCTCTGCTCGAGTCGTCGCAGGATGGACTCCGCTCCATAGCCGGCCGAACCCGCCAGCACCATGCGCCAGCTGCCGGGCAGGGCCTCGAAAGCTTCGATCAGCCGCGCGATATTCTTGCGGGCCTGAATCGCTCCCACGTGCAGCACCAGGTCCTCGCGCTCCGGCGCCGGCTGAGGCGGTGTGAGCCGGACGCCGTGATGGACGACGCGGAGGCGGGCGCGGTCTACCCCCAAAAGCTCATGAACCTGGCCGGCGGTGAATTGCGAGACGGTGAGAATGAGGTCGGAGGCGGACGCCGCCTCACGGGCCTGTGCGGCAAAGCGCGCGCGGAACTCCGGTGTCGAGTAGTCGCCGGTTAGGACGAAGAGGTCGTGGAAAGTAGTAATTCGGCGGCGGAAGGCGGTACGCGGAAGACGCTGGTTCAGGCCATGGAAGAGGGCGGCGGATCGGGGAGCGAGCGGCTCCAGCAGCAGGCGCCTCCGGCAATTCGCGGGCAGACGTGCGTCGAAAGATTTCATGTAGCGGTGCGGCCGGTAGCACCAGTAAAAAAGCTCCCGAGGGTGGGCCGCGGCCAGACCGCGGAGGATCTCCCTGGAGTAGACTCCGACGCCGGACAGGTTCGGGCCGAGGCTATAAGTGGCGTCGAGGGCGATCCGCAAGTTGCGAGTGTAGCAGGCGCGGCGCCGGCAAGGGCGTCTGGTCCTACGTCACCGAGCCGTGCATTCCGGCCTCGAAAAGGCGCCGGTCCATGCGGGTGAGGCCGCGGGCCTGGGCGGGCGTGACCAGCGCCCGGTGATGGATGGAAAACAGATAGTCGGACACAAACCAGACATCCTCTTCCGCCGTCATCCAGTCCCGCGCGTCGAAGCGCGTCAACCGCACAGGCCGCGAATAGCCGCGTAGCGTCTTCTCGCCTTTCGGGTTGTAGTAGTCCTCGAAATACGAAATCGCCAGCTCGCGCAGGGTGCGGTAAACCGGTTCGCGATAGCGTAAGCCGGCATAGTTGGACTTGGCGATGGCGCCCCAGGCCTGGTTCTGGCGGAAGATGGCGAGCACGTGGTCGTCGTCGCGCACGGCTTCCAGATCCAACAGCAGAGGCGGATGCCCGTTCACCCGCAACGCAGCGGCTCCGAAGAGAGCGCCTTCCAGGCAATGGGCCAGCAGGTCGCGGAGCACACGGCGCGGCGACCGGCAGGTAGGACCGGCTTTTTCTTTGTTGTATCCGATCTGCTCGTCCAGAAACCGCTGGATCTTCTCGGGAGTTTTCAACGAACGGAGCAGACTTGCTTCCTGGGGCGAGAAGCCCTGGTTGGCCATGAGTCAGCTAGTGTATACGATAATGGGAGCTTACCTCCCCACCGGTTTTCACGCATATGGAAGAAGTAAAGCAGTCCACGACGCCGCTTGCGGCATTGCGCGAGGTGCGCATTCAGAAGGCCGTCCAGCTGCGCCAGCTGGGCCTGAATCCTTACCCATCCAAGAGCGGGCGGACGCACATGGCGCAGCAGATCCACTCCGATTTTGAAGCCATGGAGGGCAAGCCGGTAACCGTCGCGGGCCGGCTGATGTCCTGGCGGAAGCAGGGCGCGCTGGCGTTCGGGCACGTGCAGGACCAGTCGGCGTCGATCCAGCTGATGATGCGGCGGAATACGCTGGCGCCAACCGACGCGGCGTCCGGCACGCTGGGCTACGAGGACCTGGGGCTGCTGGATCTGGGCGACATCGTGGAAGCTTCGGGCACGGTGGGCAAGACGCAGCGCGGCGAGATCAGCGTGATGGCGGACAGGTTCAAGATCCTGACTAAGACGCTACGCCCGCTGCCGGAGAAGTGGTCAGGCGTGAAGGACCGGGAGATCGTGCTCCGCAAGCGGTATCTGGACACCATCGCCGAGCCTTCGCACCGCGAGGTGTTCGCGGCAATCGCGCGCATGATTTTCGCCATCCGCCAATTTCTGGTGGGCCGAGGGTTTCTCGAGATCACCACGCCCATCCTTCAGGCGCAGTACGGCGGCGGCACTGCCAAGCCCTTCCTCACCCACGTCAACGCTCTGGATTGCGAGATGTACCTGTCCATTTCCCACGAGCTTTATTTGAAGCGGCTGATCTGCGCCGGATACGACAAGGTCTTCACCATCGGACGCTACTTCCGCAATGAAGGGATCGACCGCAACCACCATCCGGAGTTTCAGATGGTGGAAACCATGACCGCGTTTGAGAACTACGAATACAACATGAATCTCATCGAGGACATGCTACGCTTCGTGGCTACCGAAGCTTTCGGCAAGACCGAATTCAAGGTGGGCGAGCACGTGGTGGACTTCTCCCGGACTTGGCCCCGGGTCGCCATGGCCGACGCCGTAAAGGTGGAAACCGGAGTGGATTTCCGCGAGATTTCCAGCGTGGACGAAGCGAATCAGAAGCTGAGCGCCATGGGCATCGAGGAGCCGCAGCTCTCGGTGGGTGAGGCCATGGTGAAGGCGTTCGAGATCAAGGTGGAGCGCACGCTTATTCAGCCGACGTTTATATACGGGCATCCGGTGGAGATTTCGCCTCTGGCGAAGCAGATGGACCAGGATCCGCGCTTCGCCGAGCGCTTCGAGATCTTCATCGCCGGCATGGAGTGCGGCGACAACTGGAGCGAGCAGAACGATCCGGTGCAGTTGCTGGATCGCTGGCGCGCGGCCTACCGGCCCGAAGACCGCGACAGCGGCGAGTTCCATCCACTGGACTTCGATTTCATCGAGATGCTGGAGCACGGCATTCCTCCGACCACGGGTATCGGGCCGGGCATCGAGCGGCTGGCCATGATCTTCACCGAGCAGCAGGACATTTACGACGTCATTTTTTTCCCGATGATGAAGCCTTATCTTTCGCCGGTGAACCGCTCGATTTTCGGGGTGCAGGAAGAGCTTTAGCCGGAGCCAGCTCTTTCAGGTTCAATTCCAGTTGCTTGTGTAGCTCCTCATGTTCCGGGCGCGATGGGTCGAGCGGGGCGAGCGCGTCTTTGTAGAGGCGAGCGGCCTCTTTGCGGTCGCCGCGCAGCAAGGCGAAATCTCCCTCCGTGCTGAGCCCGCTGGCGAGGAAGAGCGCACGAATGGCGCGGGATCGCTGGGCGACGGCGTCGGCCTCGTCCCACAATTTCTGGTCTCTATAGAGTACGGCCAGCTTGTCCAGCGTAAGCGCGACCATGGGATGGTCGCTGCCCGCCGACGCTATCCAGACCGCCAGGAGCCGCTTGTAGTGACCCTCCGCCTCCGCATGCTTTTTCTGGCCGAAACAGGAGTAAGCCAGTCCGTCCAAGGTCTGAATCAGGTCCGCGTCGTTGGCCGGCACGGACCGCTCCCGGATGTTGAGGGCGGTGCGGTACGCTTCCTCGGCCTTATCGTATTGGCGCAGCGAAATGAGCGCGACGCCCAAGCGGTCCAGGTCGGGCAACAGCGCCGGATGGTCCGCGCCCAGGCGGCCGGCGCGCCGGTCCACGGCCACCTGGAACAACGCCGCCGCCTGCTCCATTTCCTTCAAGCCCATCAGGAGCCGCGCGGTGAAGCTGAAATCGTCGTCGAGCAGGGGATTGCGCGAGCCGCCATCTTTAATATGGATCTCGCGAACACGCTCCATCACGCCGAGCCCTTTTGCGTATTCTTTCGACCGCTGGCAGAGCACCGCGAGGCTTAGCAGATCTTCGGCCACCTTGGCATGCCTGGGGCCAAACGCTTCTTCGGTCCAGCGGATGGCGATCCGCAATGAAGCCTCCGCGTCGCCGAACCGCCCTGCCGCCGAGTACGCCGCGGCCATCAGTTTGGACACCTCGTATCGCGAGGGCTCCGACGACGGCTTGGCTTCCACCTCTTTCCAGGCGCGCTCCAGAGTCGCGGCGGCGGCAGCAAAGTCGCCCTTGGAATAGCTCTGCCGGCCCGACCGCAGCAGCTCGTCCAGATTGGCGGCAGGCTCCTGCGCAGCCAGTAAGGCTGAGAAGAATGCCATCCAGATCGCCTGTATGCGAAACGCCGTCATGGGTTATTAAATTGGACGCTTTGCCCGGCAAGATTGTTCCCTCTAGGCGCCGACGTACCGGGCGTAGAGGCTGCGCGCAAGCCCGACGTCGGTAGTGCCTTTGATGATTGCTCGCCCGTCGGGGAATACCGTCATCTCGTACGGCCGGCAGAAGAAGCGCAGCCCAAAATCGTTGGCGCGGACTTCGCCCAGCGGAGCGAGCGCCTTCTGGAGGCGGGCGAGGTCTACGGGACGCGCGCGCTCGTGAATCTGTACGGCGTTGCGGCCGCAGAGGCTGACCGGGGCGCGGCGTCGTCCGGCAAGGTACGCGAAATCGCGGCGGGCGCAGGCCGGACAGTCGGCGTCCTTTTCCGGCAGATCCACCTGGCGCATGCCGCCGTTCCACACGTCGAGCGTGGTCAGCCTGGGTGTGAACGGCCGGCCGCAGAGGATCTTCAGGGCGTCTGCGGTCTGGATCGCGGCCACGGCGGCGGTCACCGCGCCCAGCACGCCGGCGGTGTCGCATGTGGGTTGCGCTCCGGAGGGAGGATCGGGATAGATGCAGCGGAAACAGGCATTGCCTGGGAGCAGGGGCATGGTGACGCCATAACTGCCCACGGCGCCGCCGTAGATCCACGGAATCCGCTCGGAGACGGCGTAGTCGTTGATCAGATAGCGTGTTTCGAAATTGTCCGTGCCATCGAGAATGATTTGCACACCGCCGAGTAAATCATGGGCGGTTTCCGGAGTGAGATCGGCCACCTGAGGGTGAACCCGAACCCGCGAATTGATGCGGCCCAGGGCGCCGGCGGCGGCGATGGCCTTCGGGAGCGCGGCTTCCGCGTCGGCCTCCTCATAAAGCCACTGGCGCTGCAGGTTGGACACTTCGACGAAGTCGCGGTCGATGAGGGTGCGCCGGCCCACTCAGGCGCGAGCCACCGCGGACGCGTGAAAGGACCCCAGCG
>JACXTT010002216.1_pt1 | contig 31149 bp, 34 predicted proteins | sample 9270951 | NCBI WGS metagenome assembly JACXTT01 (sample SAMN15532306, study PRJNA645909) | rock metagenome | isolation source: weathered quartz diorite | place: Puerto Rico | collected 2017-06-21
GGGCGCGACGTTCAGCGGGACCAGTGGCGGCGGGGCGGCCGGCAGGCCGCGGGCCGGGTTCGACAGGGCGCGCACGTCCTTCCACTCGGAGCCCGCGTTCCAGTCGGGCCAGCGGGCGGAATTGGCCAGGCCGCGGCCGACGTCATAGAGCAGCGCCACGTCCTGGGCGGCGCCGCGCAGGTCCCACAGCGGGTTCCAGTCGTCGCAGGGCTGGTGGTAGCAGTTGGCGGTGTAGTTGGTGACCCAGCGGTCGCCCGCCTCGCGGCCGCCGACGATCAGATCCGGCCCGCCGCCGATGCCCATCAGCAGCAGGGTCGGCACGCCGCGCTTGGCGACGCTGAAGTGGTCGGCGCGATAGTTGAGCGCGCGCTCGGGATGGGCGTCGGGCGTCACCGTGCGGCCCTGCTTCAGCGCGGCCTTGGTGAGATCCAGGTCGAGGGAGTTCTGGCCGGCGCCCACCAGCACCACGTCGTGGCTGGGACCGGCGGTCTGCAGCACGTCCATGGTCAGGTTGGCCGCCGTGGTCTCCAGCGGGAACAGCGGATGGGTGGCGTAGTATTCGCTGCCCAGCAGGCCGCGCTCCTCGGCGGTCCAGACGGCGAACACCACGGTGCGCTGCGGCTTGGGCGCGGCGGCGAAGGCGCGGGCCAGCTCCAGCACCCCGGCCACGCCGATGCCGTCGTCGGCGGCGCCGTGGCGCACGGTGTCGCGGCTGGCGTCGGGCGGCCCGATGCCGAAGGCGTCCCAGTGGGCGGCGATCATAACCGTCTCGCCCAGCCGCTTGGTCCCGGCGATCCCGGCCAGGATGTTGTGGCTCATGATCTTGGTCGTCTTGACCCCGAAGTCGGCGCTGAGCGTCGCGCCCTTCAGCACCACGGGCTTGAAGCCGGGCGAGCGCGCCTGGGTCTTCATCCGGTCGAAGTCGAGGCCGGATTTCTTGAACAGGTCGGCGGCGGTCGACAGCGTGATCCAGCCCTGGATCAGCGGATGGAAGGTCGCCGCGTCCGGGCGGACCATGTCGTAGCTGTCGACGTTGGAGGCCACGACCGTGGACCACGGATAGGCCGCCGCGGCGGTCTGGTGGACGATGATGGCGCCCAGCGCGCCGTGGCGTGCGGCCTCCTCGTACTTGTAGATCCAGCGGCCGTAGTAGGTGGCCGCCTTGCCGCCGAACTTGCCGGCCACCGGCTCGCCCGGCTGGGCCTCGAAGTCGGGGTCGTTGATCAGGATGACGGCGATCTTGCCCTTCAGGTCGACGCCCTTGAAGTCGTCCCACTGGCGCTCGGGAGCGGTCACGCCGTAGCCGACGAAGACCAGCGGCGCGTTGGCGATCTTGACCTTGGCCACCGGGCGCTGGGTCCAGGCGACGATGTCCTGGGCGGCGACCAGGGGCTTGGTCTCGCCGCCGGCGGTGAGTGAGAACTTCGGGTCCGGCGCGACCTCGAAGCGGACCAGCGGCACGGCCTGGGTCCAGCCGCCCTTCTCGCCAAACGGCTTCAGGCCCGCGGCTTTGAACTGGCCGGTGATGTAGGCGATCGTCCCGGCCTCGCCGGGGCCGCCGGGCGCGCGGCCGGCCAGGCCCTTGTCGGCCAGCGCCTTGACGTCCGCCGACAGGCGCTCCGGCGAGATCGGCCCGGAGGCGGTGTTGACTGGCGCGCTCTGGGCGAGGGCCGTCAGGGGCGAGGCCAGAAGGGCGGCGGCGAGGGCGAGAGGAGCGATGCGCATGGCCGCGAGCCTATAGCGCCGCTGCGCTCAAGCGAAGGCCCGTGCTCGGACCAATTGCGCAGCAAAAAGGGCCGGCGCCTCGCGGCCCCGGCCCTTCGTGGTTCTGCGCGGTTCAGAAGAACCGGCTGACCGGCTTAGGCGCTTTGCAGCTGCCCAGCGGAGGTCTTGCCGTTGCGCGGGTCCTTTTCCAGCTCGTAGCTGATCTTCTGGCCCTCATTGAGCGTGCTCATGTTGGCGCGCTCGACCGCCGAGATGTGCACGAACACGTCTTGGCCGCCGTCATCGGGCTGAATGAAACCGAAGCCTTTTTGGCCGTTGAACCACTTCACGACACCAGTCGCCATATCGTATCCCCTTCCGGGTCTAAGTATTCACGCGCCCACGATGGGCGGCGTGATCAAAATTTCGGAGAGGGTCGAAGGCAGTCCCGCGGCCGATATGGATATCGGGGATGGAGAGCAGGCGAGCCAAAACGATTTTCGATAGCTTGCATCTCTCACAAATTCGCCTCTTAGGCAAGGAGAATTGTGACATTTTCGTCGAAGACGCGAGACACGGTGCTGTTTTACCTATAGAAAACTACGACGTTAACTTTTCATAGTTTCGAGAACGCGTGACAGCGTCGCCCATCTGCGGCGCCGGCGCGGAGAAGGAATTCACACCATGGCCATACGCGGCGCAGCCGATCGCGAAACCCTCACCGTCGCCCGTCATGAAGGGCGCTGGGCCGTGGAACACCAAGGCGAGTTCTCCGACCACACCCCGGACAAGGAAGAAGCCAAGGCCGCCGCCAACAAGCGCGCCCGCGCGCTGCAGGATCAGGGCCGCGCCTGCCAGGTCCGCGTGACCGGCGAGCACGGCTTCTTCGCGGACGCATGACCATGAGCACCCCGCACGCCAAGCCCACCCGCCGCCGCGGCTCAGCCGCCGAGGAAGCCAAGCTCGCCATCGACGAGGCGCTGCACGACGGGATCGACCTGTCGGCCATGACGCTCCGCATGACCCTGCGCGACGCGTCCGAGCTGAAGCGCGACCCCAAGGTGGCGACCGCCGACATCAGCTTCAGCCCCGACGGCATGCGCTATCTGGGCGTGATCGTGGATCAGGGCGGGGTCACCGTCTCGACGCTGGATCGCGGCGACACCTCCTATCGCCGCGGCGCCGCGGCCGAGGCCGCCGCCGCGGCGGCCGCCAAGCCGAAGCCCAAGCCCCGCAAGAAGGCGGCCCCCAAGGTCGCGGCGGAAGCCACCGCCGACTAAATCCCGCTCACCCCGGCGAATGCCGGGGCCCAGATCTCGTAGGGCGGCGGCTGATCGGATCGGCTCGGCGCGCCCAGAGGTCACATCTGAGTCATTCCATCTGGGTCCCGGCTTTCGCCGGGATGAGCGGCGTTGTTCTTACTTCAAGGCGGCCTCGACCTGGCTCAAGCCCGCGTGCAGCCAGCCGCTTTCGTTGGAATTCTTTGAGGCAGCGATCAGCACATTGAGCGCGTGACGGCGCGCCTCCAGCGCGGCGCGGTTCTTCGGCTCCGCGGCCAGGGCGGCGCTGGTCAGGCGCAGCGCCAGCGCGGGGTCTGACGCGGCGATCGCCTCCGCGCGGGCGGCCACCGGGCCGGCTCCGGCGATGCGCACGATCTCGGCCTCGGCGGTCTTGGGCGCGACCGCGTACATGGTCGCCGGATCGGTGTCGAACCAGCCGGCGTAGCCCTCGTAGATGCCGCGCACCGACCAGCTGATCGCGCCATAGCCTTCGCCCACATAGAGCGCCGGCGGCAGCTTGATCTCATTCATCAGCGAATAGACGTCCTGGCCGCGGTTCATGCCGGCCACGGTGGCGTCGTGCACATAGAGGATGGCGTCGCGGTACTGGGTCAGCACGCGCTGGACATTGGCCCAGCCGACGATCGGCACGCCGTGGCTCGGCAGCACGATCTCCGCCTTCAGCGCCAGCACCCTGTTGATGCTCTCGACGTAGTTCAGCGCCGGCCGGGTGAGCGTGCCCCGCAGCGTGTACATGTTGGGGAACGACGCATAGTAGTTGTCGCCGATGAAGAGCGCCTTCAGCTCCGGGATCCAGACATTGAGCATGTCGGGGGTCTCGCCCGGCATGGCCAGGCAGTCGAATGTCAGGTCGCCCAGCTTGAACTTGTATTCCTTGTCGAACAGCACGTCGGCCAGCGGCGGCGCGGCATAGTTCCCGGGGTTGGCGGCGGTGGTCTCGCCGCGGCCGCTGAGCGCCCCGGCCGGCGCCTGGTACTGCGCCCCGTTGCGCGCCAGGAAGAAGCCGGTGAGCCGGGTCTGGTAGTTGCGGAACTCGACCTCATTGGCCTGGCCGATGACGTGGGTCCCGGCCTCCTTCCAGGCCGGCACGCCGCCGGTGTGGTCGCCGTGGCTGTGGGTGAGGATGATGTCCTTGATCGGCCCGGCGGAGACCGCCTTCAGCAGGGCCTTGTGCCGCGCCGCGTTGGTCGGGATCGAGGTGTCGATGATCACGTTGCCGGCCTTGGTGGTCACCATGAAGGTGTTGCCGAAGCCGGTGGCCTGGAAGATGCGGTCGCCCGCGAAGCTGAGCGCCTTGGTCTGGCCCATGCCCGCGCGGGTGGGCTGGGCCGCGCCCAGGCCCTGCTCGTCGCTCGACGGGGTCTGAGCCACGGCCGGCGCGGCCAGGGCGAACGCCAGGACGGCGGCAAGCAGGCGCTTCATTTGGATACCTCGATGACGTAGGACACTACTCTGCCTCAGGATTGAGGGCGGGACAGCATCGGCGGCGATGGGTTCCGTCCGGTGGAACGGAGCGGTGGCTATGCCGATGCAGCGAATGTCGCCGGGCGAGGCTCGCTGGCGGCCCGTGCGCGAGGGGGTGACCTTGGCGCCGCTGCGCATGGCGGGCGGCGCGGGCTCGTTCCTGATGCGCTATGAGCCCGGCTCGCGCTCCCCGACCCACACCCATCCCGATGGCGAGGAAATCTATGTGGTCTCCGGCAAGGGGCGCCTGGACGACCTGCCGATCGCGGCCGGCGACTTCATCTACACCCCGCCCGGCGAGGGCCATACGCTGCACGCCGAGACCGAGGTGGTGATCCACGTCGTCCTGCCCGGTCCCGTCGTGGTGACGGAATGAGCGCCCCCGAACCGGATCCGCGCGAGGAAGCCCGCAACAAGCTGTTCGGCCGCATCATCGTCGTCGGCTTCGTGCTGTTGCTGGCGACCTACGCGCTCGTCACGTTTCTCGGGCGCCGCTAGACCCCGTTCCGCTCATCCCGGCGAAGGCCGGGACCCAGATGGAATGACTCAGCCAGTGGTTCTATTGGCTCGGAGCTCTTCCGGTCAGCCCTAAAGCTATGAGATCTGGGTCCCGGCATTCGCCGGGATGAGCGGCGTTAGCTACTTCGCCTCGGCGGCCGCCTTCATGGTGTTGATCAGGGCGGTGAACTGCTTGGTGCGGTTCTCCTTGTCCTTCGCCTTGTCCTCCGGCTCGTGCTTCGGCAGGGCGTCGGCGTCGTAGACCAGGGTGTACAGCAGCTTCGAGGTCTTCTTGTCGATCGGCTGGATCTCCACGGTGCCGTGGTAGTCGATCGGCGATTTCGGCTGGCTGTAGGTGTAGCTCCAGGCGGTGGAGGACACGAACAGCTCGGTCACCCGGCCGGCGATCAGGCGCACCGCGCCCATCTCGTGATCCTTGCCCGAGGTGAGCTCGCAGGTGGTCTTGAACCAGGGGCCGATCTGGCAGAAGCCGTTGATCTTCGGCCAGGCCTTGTCGGCGGGCGCGTTGATGGTCACCGACAGCGGGACGGTGACGAAGTCGGCGGCGCTCGCGGCGCCGGCGGACAGTGTGGCGGCGGCCAGAGCGGCTGCGGCGATCTTCAGTTGCATGACGGTTTCCCCCAGTTGGTTGGCGGCAAGTTGGCCACGCGACGCCAGGGAAGCCAAGTCAAAGTGTCTTTCCGGCCTGACACACCGGAAAAGCCCGTCAGCCCGCCAGCTTCTCCAGCTCGGCCGCGTCGATGTCCTCGTTGGAGTAGACGTTCTGCACGTCGTCGTCGTCGTCGAGCACTTCGAGCAGCTTGATCAGGGTCCCGGCGGCGTCGCCGGTGATCGGCGTGCGCGCCTTGGGCCGCCAGGCGATGGCGGTGGCCTTGGCGGGGCCGAGCGCGGCTTCGAGCGCCGCGGCGACGTCGGAGAGGTCGGCGAAGGCGGTGTAGATGGTGTGGCCGTCCTCGTCGGATTCCACGTCCTCGGCGCCGGCCTCGATGGCGGCCTCCATGATCTTGTCCTCGGAGCCGGCCTCGGGCCCGTAGCCGATCTGCCCCACCCGGTCCCACATGAACGAGACCGAGCCGGTTTCGCCCAGGTTGCCGCCGTACTTGGTGAAGGTGGAGCGCACGGTGGAGGCCGAGCGGTTGCGGTTGTCGGTCAGCACCTCGACGATCACGCCCACGCCGCCCGGCCCGAAGCCCTCGTAGCGGATCTCCTCATAGGCCTCGGCCTCGCCGCCGCTGGCCTTCTTGATGGCGCGCTCGATGACGTCCTTGGGCAGGGACTCGGCCTTGGCGTTGTTCACCGCCAGGCGCAGCCGCGCGTTCATGTTCGGGTCGGGCAGGCCGGACTTGGCCGCCACGGTGATCTCGCGCGAGAGCTTGGAGAACAGCTTGGAGCGCGCGCTGTCAGCGCGGCCCTTGCGGTGCATGATGTTCTTGAACTTGGAATGTCCGGCCATGGTCGGTTCTTGGGATCTCGATTGCGGTCGTCGAAGAGGAGAGGGCTGCTTCTAGCCCTCGGGCGGCCGGATCGGAACCCCCACGGTGCGCGCGGGTTAGCGCCAGGCATGATGCGGCGGAGGCAGACGATGAGCCTGATCGAAGAACCGGTGGACGATATCGGCGGCGAAGTCCCCGAACCCACCGATGGCGAACTGGTCCACTGGATGGACCCCAAGCCGCTGCGGGTCGGCCCGGCGGGCCTCACCGGAACCGCTCTGGCCGCCTTCACCCTGGGCGCCGTGACCGCGGTCGCGGTGCTGGCCATCGCCCACTGGATTGGACCCGTCCGGGAAGTGGTGATCGAGCGCCGCGGGCGGCGCGCCTGATCGGCTATTCCACCGGCTCGCAGTCGATGCGCCCGACGCCGCCGTGCTGTAGCAGGAAGACGGCGTCCTGGGGCACGTCCTGCTGGGCGGCCTCGTCGCGCGGCAGGCCGGCGTAGAGTCCGCGCAGCACCCGGCCCGAGACCCCGTGGCTGACGGCGATGATCCGCCGCTCCGGCTCCGGCGGCAGGCTGGCCAGCCACGCGCCCACCCGCCCCGCCACGTCGTCGTAGGTCTCGCCCGCCGAGGCGTCGAAGGCCCAGTTGGTCCTGGCGAAGGTGTCCGGGTTCTCGGCTTCCAGCTCAGCCCGCAGCCGCCCGTCGTGCGCGCCCCAGCTCATCTCCTTGATGCGCTCGTCCAGCTCGATGGGCAGGCCGCCCAGCTTGCCCGCCACGATCTCGGCGGTGGCCCGGGCGCGGCCCAGCGGGCTGGAGACGATCCGCCAACCGTCCGGGTCGCGGATCAGGTCGCGCAGCAGCCGGCCCACCGCCTTGGCCTGGCGCACGCCCAGCTCGGTGAGCGGGCTGTCCACATGGCCCTGGATGCGGCGTTCGCGGTTGAACTCGGTCTGGCCGTGACGGACGAGGTAGATCACCGGCCCGATCTATCGCTTCCGGCGCACCACGGGATGGGAGGTCGAGAGGCCACCGTCCACCGGCAGGGTCTGGCCGTTGACGTAGGACGCGTCGTCCGAGGCCAGGAACAGGCCGGCGCGGGCGATCTCCTCCGGCACGCCGTAGCGGGTGAGCGGGTTGAGCTGGCCGATCTTGTCCTCGTTGCCGCGCGCCCGCGCGCCGTCGAAGATCGGCTTGGTCATGCCGGTCTCGATCAGGCCGGGCGCGATGGCGTTGATCCTGACGCCCGTGCCGTAGAGCTCGTTGGCCGCCGTCTGCACCAGGCTGACCACGCCGGCCTTGGAGGCGGAATAGGCCGGCCCGCCGGCGCCGGAGCGGATGCCGGCCACCGAGGCGGTGCAGATGATCGCGCCCTTGCCGGCGGCGATCATCGGGATCGAGGCGTACTTCACCGCCAGGAACGCGCCGATCAGGTTCACCCGCAGGATCTCGGCCCAGTAGTCGGCGGTCTGCTCGTGCAGCGGCGCGAAGCCGCCGGAAATGCCGGCGTTGGCCCAGACGATGTCGAGGCTGCCGAACTCGCCCTGGGCGCGGTCGACGTAGGACTTCACGAAGCCGTCGTCGCCGGCGTCGCCGGTCATGGCGATGGCCTTGCCGCCGGCCTTGACCACCATGGCCACGGTCTCCTCGACCGCCTCGGCGCGGTCGACGCAAACCACTCGCGCGCCCTCATGCGAGAAGATCAGGGAGGCGGCGCGGCCGATGCCGCTGGCCGCGCCGGTGATCACGGCCGTGCGGCCTTCGAGACGTCCCATGGGTGTGCTTTCTTCTGGCTAGGCGGTGGCTTTGGCGCGGCTGGCCGCGGTGGTGATGGCGTCGACGAAGATGTCGTAGAGGCCGGGCGGCAGGTCGTGGCCCATGCCGGGGATGATGCGCAGCTCGGCGCCGGGAATGGCCGCCGCCGTGGCCTCGCCACCGACCGGCTGCAGCAGCGGATCATCCGCTCCATGCAGCACGACCACGGGCAGGGTGAGCGTGCCGAGCTCGGCGGTGCGGTCGCCGTCGGCGCCCACCGCCGCGCGCTGATGGGCGACCCCGCGCGGATAGAAGGCGCGCTTGTATTCGCCAATCACCCGCGCGCGGGCCTCGGCCTCGTCCCACGGATAGGCCGGGCTGCCGATGGTCTGCATGTTGCGCAGGCGGTCGGCCACGAAGGCCTCGAAGTCGGCCTCGGGATCCGGCGGCGGGACGTCCAGCACGGCCAGCGCCTCCGGCGTCGACTTGAAGGCGTCCGGAGCGCCGGTGGTCGACATGATCGAGGTCATCGACAGGATGCGGTCGCGGTGGTCGAGCGCCATGCGCTGGACGATCATCCCGCCCATGGAGACGCCGGCGATGTGCGCCTTCTTCGCGCCCGCCGCGTCCAGCACGGCGATGCCGTCATTGGCCATGTCCTTCAGCGCGTACTTCTCCGTGGGCCGCGACGACAGCCCCACGTCGCGGTTGTCGAAGCGGATGGCGCGGTAGCCCCTGGCCACCAGCTTCTCGCAGAACGCCTCCGGCCAGCGGGTCATCTGCGACCCCAGGCCATTCACCAGCAGGATGGTCTCGGCGTTGGCCGGGCCGAAGCTTTCGTACTCGATCTCGACAGAACCGTTCTTGGCGCGAGGCATCGGGTGTTCTCCGATCAGGGGATGAGCAGCACGCGGCCGACGGCCTGGCGGCTTTCGATGTAGCGGTGGGCTTCGGCGGCGTCCTTCAGCGCGAAGGTCTTGTCGATCACCACCTTCAGCGACCCGTCGGCCACGTCCTGGATCAGCTGCTGGATGTTGTCGTGGACCCGGTCCGTGGCGATCTCGGCGCCCAGGAAGACGCCGCTCAGCGAGCGGTTGCCGCCCATCATCGAGCCCACGTCGACCTTCATCGGCTCGCGGCCGGCCTGGCCGACCATGGACACCCGGCCGCGATAGGCCAGGGAATTGATCGAGGTCTGCAGGGTGGGGCCGCCGACGCTGTCGACGATCACGTCGGCCATGTGCTTGTCCGTGAGACGGGCCACCTCCTGGGCGACATCATCACGGCTGTAGTTGATGCCGTGGGTCAGGCCGAGCGGCTTCAGGGCCTCCAGCCGCGCATCCGACGAGGCGGTGGCCAGCACCATGGACGCGCCGGCCCGGGCGGCGAGCTGGATGGCGGCGACGCCGACGCCCGAGGCGCCGGCCTGCACCAGCACGATCTCGCCCTTCTGCATCCGGCCGAACTCGAACAGGCAGTCGTGCGCCGTGCCGAACGGCACGGGGATCGCCGAGGCCAGCTGGACGTCCATGCCCGCGGGGATCTTCCAGGCGGTCCGCGCGGCCACGGCGCGCAGCTCCGCGTGGCTGCCGAAGCCGCCGGTGGTGACCGCCTTGTCGCCGATCTTGAAGCCTTCGACCTCCTCGCCCACCGCCACGACCTCACCGGCCGCCTGGTAGCCCACGATGTGCGGCTTGGTGACCAGGGCGCCGCGGAAGCGGTTCAGCGTGTCGCCGCCCTCGATGGAGACCGCCTCGACGCGGATGATGATGCCCTTGCGGTGGCACTCCGGGTCCGGAACGTCCTCGTACTTGAAGACGTCGGGGCCGCCGTTTTCGTAATAGACCGCAGCTTTCATCGTGGCGTTTCCTGTCTAAACATCTGTTTGACTCCACGCATCCCACGCGGAAGTTGGGCGCGCAAGATGAAGCGGAGAGGGACCGGATGGAACTGGCCAAGCCGAGGATCGACATCGGGCTAGCCACCAACCACATCGCGCCCATGCTGGCCTTCTGGCAGGGCGAGGCGGGGATCGCCTTCGATCACCTGCTGCCGATCCGCAAGGGCCAGGACCAGCACCGCCACGACATGGCCGGCAGCGTGTTGAAGATCAACCACATGGCCGAACCCCTGCCGGCCACGCCGCCCAGCGGCTACCGCGAGCTGATCGTCGCGCGCCCCGGGCTGAGCACGCCAAGGGCGTTGGCCGATCCCGAGGGCAACCGGGTGAGCCTGGTCCCGCCGGGCCACGACGGCGTAACGCAGATCGGCGTGCGGATCGCGGTGCGCGACCTTGCGGCGCATCGCCGGTTCTACGGCGACGCCCTGGGCCTGCCGGAGGAGCGCCCCGGCGTGTTCCGCGCTGGCGAGAGCCTGGTGTTCCTCGAGCAGAGCGCCGACGCGCCCGCCGACGCCGAGATGCGTGGGCCGGGCTGGCGCTACATCACCTTCCAGGTGTTCAAGGTCGACGCCGAGCATGCCCGCGTGCTGGCGGCCGGCGGGCGCGAGGCCCTGGCGCCGGTGACGCTGGGGGCCACGGCGCGCATCTCCATGGTCCGCGACCCGGACGGCAACTGGATCGAGCTGTCGCAGCGCGCCTCGATCGTCGGGTCGCTGGAGGCCTAGTGACACGCCTCGCGGCGTCCGCGATGCTCACGCCAACAACGGGGAGACAGCGGTCATGACACGGGCTCTGGTGCTGGGCGGCGGCGGACCCGTGGGGATCGCCTGGGAGAGCGGGCTGGTGGCGGGCCTCGCCCAGGCCGGCGTCGACCTGGGCACCGCTGACTTCACCATGGGCACCTCGGCCGGCTCGTTCGTCGGCGCGCGGCTCGCCCTGGGCGCCGACTGCAAGACCTTCGCCGACCCGATCCTGGCCGACCGGATTCCCGGCGACGAGGACCGGCCGCGGAGCGCCGCCACGTCCACCTCGGCCGCGCCGCCGGATCTGTCGAAGCTGATGACCCTGATGGGCGAGGCGCAGGGCGGGACGCGCAATCCGGCCGAGGTCCGCGCCGAGATCGGGGCCTTCGCGCTGGGCGCGCCGACCATGAGCGAGGACGAGTTCATCGCCACCTTCGGCCGCTCGTTCGCCAGCCAGCCGGTGGATGCGTGGCCCGAGCGCGGCTTCGCCTGCACCGCCGTGGACGCGCTCACCGGCGCCTTCCAGCTCTGGACCGCGGAGAGCGGCGTGGGCGTGGTTCGGGCCGTGGCGTCGAGCTGCAGCGTGCCGGGCGTCTATCCGCCGGTGACGCTCAACGGGCGGCGCTACATCGACGGCGGCATGCGCTCGTCCACCAATGCCGACATGGCCACGGGCCACGAGTTGGTGGTGGTGGTCGCGCTGCGCCTGGGCGCCGGCGGCGGGGCGCTCGGCGAGGCGATCGCCAAGCGGTTCAACGAGGAGATCGAGTCCCTGAAGGACGGCGGCGCCACGGTGGTGGTGATCACGCCCGACGAGGACAGCATCGCCGCCTTCGGGCCGAACCTGATGGACTTCCGCCGGCGGCCGGGCGCGGCGGCGGCCGGCGTCGCCCAGGGCCGGGCCTATGCGGCGGATCTCAAACCGTACTGGACCTGATCGTCGGCTCGCCGGCGCGGCGGCCATAGAGGAAGCCTTCCACGAAGGTCCAGAGCTCGCTCACCTCGCTGGCGGCCTCCGCGGGCGGATCCAGCTCCTCCACCGACCGGCCGGTCTCCAGCGCCGACTGATAGCCGGCCCGGGCGCGCAGGATCGCCGGGATCACCGGCAGGCGCATCAGGGCCAGGGCCTCGATGGCCTTCTTCACCGCCGGCGGTTCGATGCCAGCCCGCGGCGAGGCGGCCTGGTTCAGCACCGCCAGCACCGGCTTGCGCAGCCGCCGGATAATCTCGCCGGTCTGCAGCGTCGCGGCCAGGTCGAGGAAGGTCGGGCGGATGACCAGCAGGCACAGGTCGGCCGCGACGATGGCGTAGCTGATCTCCTCCTCGACCACCGCGGGCGTGTCGATGACCAGGGTCTCGATGCCGGCCCGCAAGGCCGCGTTCTGCAGCGCGAAGAGCTTGGCGCCGGCGGTCTCGACGAGGCCGGGCCCGGCGCCGCATCGCCCCTTCAGGGCGTGGCTGGCGGAGCGCTGGGCGTCGGTGTCGGCGACCAGCACCGAGCGGCCCCGCAGGTGGGCCGCCATCGCCAGGTGGATCGCCACCGTGCTCTTCCCGGAGCCGCCCTTGCGCGCGATGACGGCGATGGTTCGCATGCAGGTCTGGCGGGGTTCGCGGCTTCTATGGCCAAGCTAGCGTGGCGGCGACGTGTGACAGACGCGCGACCGCCGCCGCAGGGGCCGTGAGAAGATGCGGCCCAACGAAAGAGGGCCGCCCTCGGGGAAAGGGCGGCCCAGTTCAGTTGGAGAGATCAATGCGCGGCGGTGACTAGGCGGCCGCGTACGCCCGGCGGCGTTGGCCCCGGAGGGCAGCGCCTGCGCCGAGGAAGCCGGTGAGCATCAGCGCCCACGTGGCCGGTTCAGGAATGGCGCCGGTCGTGCCGGTCACCGTGAAGGTGTGCGAGGCGATTTCGCCCAACGCGTTGTGGAAGGACGCCGAAGGGCCGCCGCTTTCGTCCCAGTAGGTGACGCTGGCGCCCTGGGCGTTGTCCAGCTTCAGCCAGTAGGTCCCGGCGCCGAGGTGCAGCGACGGCAGATCGAAGGCGTAAGTGTCGATCGGATAGACGCCGAAGCCGACGTCGCCGGTGAAGGTCGCGGTCAGGGCGCCCGTGCCCGAGGCCAGGGTCGCGCCGCCGAATTCCGGAGAAGCATCGAGGATCGACCAATCCACCGAGGTGGCGGTCTCGCCCCGGAAGTTCCAGCCGTCGAAGGCGACGCCGGTGAGGGTCGAGCCCTGCGACAGGTTGAAGGAGTCGCTGACCTCGTAGCCGGCGTCGATGGTCCAGGCGTCGACGTGGTGGCTGCTCGGCCCGTGGTTGTCGTAGAGCACGGCCGCATTGGCCGAGGCCGCGAAAGTGGTGACCGCGGCGAGCGCCGCGCCGGCCAGGAGAGTGTTGAGTTTCATCGGTTCGCCCCAAAACGAGAAAGTTCGGGGCGACCGTGGCAACTGCCGTGCCAGAGTTCTCAGCTCAGGGGAATTTCTCCCCCCGCGTCAGCCGTTCTTCTTCACGAAGGCGCGGATGGCCGCGATGATCTGATCCTGGTCATCCTCGGTCAGATAGGGGTGCATCGGCAGGCTGATCACCTGGCCGGCTTTGGCCTCGGTGACCGGCAGGCCGCCCGGCGCGACCGGATAGCCGGAATAGACCCCCTGCTTGTGGATCGGGATCGGGTAGTAGACGGCGGTCGGGATGCCCTGCTCGCGAAGCTGCGGGCCTAGATCATCGCGGCCGGCAAGTTCGATGGTGTACTGCGCCCAGACGCTGACCCCGCCCTCGAGCACCGTGGGCGTCTTCACCAGGTCGCTCAGGCCCGCCGCATAGCGGTCGGCGACCCGGTTGCGGGCGGCGATCTCGTCCTCGAAGATCTTCAGCTTCTCCAGCAGGACGGCGGCCTGGATGGTGTCCATGCGGCTGTTCATCCCGATGCGGACGTTCAGGTACTTCGGGTCGTGCTCGAAGGTCTTGCCCTCGATGTCCGACTTCACCGCCTGGCCGTGCACCCGCAGGCTGACCAGCAGGTCGTGGAACCGCTCGTCCTTGCTCAGGATCGCGCCGCCGTCGCCGTAGCAGCCCAGCGGCTTGGCCGGGAAGAACGAGGTGGTGGTGACGTCGGCCCAGTGAATCGGGTGCTGGGCGTTCAGGGTGCAGCCGAAGCCCTGGGCGGAATCGGAGATCAGCTTCAGGCCGTGCGCCTTGGCCACCCTGGCGATCGCCGGATAGTCGGCGGGGCCGCCGAACAGGTCGACGGCGATGATCGCCTTGGGCGTCAGCTTGCCCTCGCGCTTCACCGCCTCGATGGCGGCCTGCAGGCTCTCGGGGTCCAGGTTGTAGGTGTCCGGATCGATGTCCACGAACACCGGGCTGGCGCCGACCAGGGGCATGGCCTCGGCCGTGGCGGCGAAGGTGAAGGACGGGCAGAAGACCGCGTCGCCCGGCCCGATCCCCCAGGCCATCAGCGGCAGCACCAGGGCCTCGGTGCCCGAGCCGCAGGACAGCACGTGCGGGGCCTGGCCGAACGCGCCGAGCTGACGTTCGAACTCGGCGATCTCCGGGCCCATGATGTAGGCGCCGGAGCGCACCACCTTGAGGATGGCGTCTTCCAGCGGCTGGCCCAGGCGCTTGCGCTGCGCCTGCAGGTCGATGAACGGGATCATGGCGGGGCCTTCCAGAAATTCGCGGGCGCTCATGCCATGTGTCGCACGGTTCGGCCAAAACACGCTTCGTGACGCTGTGTTGCTGCGAGGCGATACCACGCAGGTATCAGGTTCGATCCGGCGCCGTATTGGAAGCGCCGCCTTGGCCATCCCAGCTCTGCCCTCCGCCCCGCCGCGTCTCGCGCGGGGCCGCTTCAAGGAGAGCAAGATGAGCGCGATCACCCTGGCCCCCGCCCCGGAGCACACGCCCGGCGAGCGGATTTTTGTCTGGCTGGCGGCGGCGATGGCGGCCGTCGCCTTCGTGGCCTTCGCCCCGACCTATTGGCTGCAGCTGCCGGCGGGGACGTTCGCCGGCTCGGGCCTGGTCCACCTGCACGCGATCCTGTTCTCGGGCTGGATGCTGCTGATGGCGTGGCAGGCCTGGCAGGCGGCGCAGGGGCGGCTCAAGCGGCACAGAGCCCACGGCCTGGTGGGCATCTCCCTGGCCAGCCTGATGGTCGTTGTGGGCCTGGCCATGGCGATCGACCGCGTCCATGGCGCCGACGCCGCCGGCTATGGCGCGGCGGCCCGCGCGTTCATGATCGTGCAGGTCAGCGGCGTGGCGCTGTTCGCGGGTCTGGTGGGCGCGGCCATCGCACTGGCGCGGCGGCCGGGCTGGCACGCCCGGCTGATGGTGGCGGCGACCGCCTCGCTGTTGCAGGCGGCGGTGGGACGGATCCCCTTCGCCATCATCCACGGCATGGGTCCGGGGCTGAGCCCTGGCCATTTCGCGCCGCCGCCGCTCGGCGTGATCGTCGGGCCGGAGATGTCGGTGAACCTGTTCCTGGTCGCCGGCCTGATCTACGACGTCCGCAAGCGTGGGCGGCCGCATCCGGCCTGGCCCGTCGGCCTGGCGTCGATCGCCATCGTCACCCTGCTGCGCGCGCCGCTGGCCCACACCCCGGCCTGGCTCGGCCTCGCCGACGCCCTGGCGCGGTTCGCCGGCTAAAGGATCGGCGGCAGGTTCACGGTCAGCGTCCCGACCACCGCCGGGTCGCAGGCCTTGGGCCGGAAGCCGCAGTTGGCCCGCGTGCGGTCGGTGTCGACGTAGCGCAGGTCGAAGGTGAGCGTCTTCCAGGTCATGGCCCCGCCCAGGCTCCAGTAGGCCCGCTCATGGCCGCGGCCGCCCCACTGGTCGCCGACCAGCCCCTTCAGCGTCAGGTTGGGCGTCAGCGCATAGTCGACGCCCTGTTCCACGCGCCAGACCTTGCCCGAGCGGTAGGAGCCCTCCGGCACGAAGGCCGCGACGCTGTTGGTGGTGAGCTTGCCGGCCTTGTGCTTTAGCGCCGTCGAGAGCGTGAGGAAGTCGTAGGTCGGTCCGAACGTTCGGTTGTCCGGGAAGGCCGTGTACATGGCCTGCAGCTTCCATTCGTTGCGGCCGCCGTCGAACTCCAGGTTCTTCCCGCCGTACCAGTCGACCTCATAGGAGGTGTGGCCGGGGTCCTTGAAATCCACCTGGCTGATGAAGGCTCCGGCGTACCATCCGTCGGGCCGCCAGTAGTGGAGGTTGCCCTGCACCGCGCCGTTGCCGTCGGTGTTGCTGGCGCCCTGAAAGCGGTAGTCGCTGGTCAGCGCGATGAACGAAAACAGCCCGCCCCAATCCCCCGCGTGGGCGGCGGACGGCTGGAGCGGGGCCCAGAGGGCGAAGGCGGCGGCGAGCGCCGGGAGGGCTTTCATCGCCCAGGGTCTAGCGCCGCACCCTAGTTCCGTAGTACTGAATTCGCTGAATGAGTGATTTCGATCTCAATCAAATACGCCGGCTGGACGGCGGCCTGCTGCTGGTGTTCCGCGAGCTGCTGCGGACCCGGCGCGCCAGCACCGTGGCCGACCGGCTGGGCCTCAGCCCCTCGGCGATCAGCCATTCGATCAACCGGCTGCGCGACCTGTTCGACGACCCGCTGTTCATCCGCCGCCCGCACGGCTTCGAGCCCACCCGCCGGGCCGAGGAGCTTGGGCCGCAGGTCGAGGCGCTGATCGAGCTCACCGGCCGCACGCTGTCGCGGGACGCGGGCTTCGATCCGGCGCGCAGCACGCGCAACTTCCGCTTCGCCGCGCCGGAGTTCGTCACCGCCCTGGTGGGAACGGCGCTGATCGATCAGCTGAAAGCCGTCGCACCCGGGGTGACCTTCGGGATCGGCTTCTTCGGCGAGGAGGACGCCTTCCGTGCGCTGCGCAAGGGCGAGATCGATTTCGCCGTCGGCCGCTTCGGCGCCGCGCGCCAGGGCTTCACCGTCGAGCCGCTGTTCGAGGATCACTACTGCGTGGCCGCCCGCCGCGATCACCCGCAACTGCACGGCGCCATCGACGAGGCGCAGTGGCGCGACATCGGCCACATCTTCGCCTGGTCCGCCGCCGAGGTCGGCCTCGACTCAGACGGCGGCGGCGGCCGGTTCCGGCGCCTGGCGTCGGTGCCGCAGTGGCTGACCGCCCTGGTGATGGCGGCCTCCACCGACGGTATCGTCACCTGCCCGCGGCGGCTGGCCGAGCGCCACGCCGAACACCTGGGGCTGCAGGTGCTGGACCTGCCCGTGCCGCCCGACACGATCAGCGTCTCGGTGATGCGCCGCGCAGGCGTCAACGACGCCGGCGTCGAGTGGTTCGTCGGCCAGGTCCGCGCGGCGGTGGAGGTCTAGCTAGATCTGCCGCGCGCGGCCTTCCCAGTAGGGGGCGCGGACCTTGTTGCGCTGGATCTTGCCGGCCTCGGAGCGCGGCAGGTCGGCCACGAAGTCGACGCTGCGCGGCACCTTGAAGGCCGGCAGGTTTGACCGCGCGAAGGCCAGGATCTCCTGGGCCAGCTCGGGCGAGGCCGTGTAGCCGTCCTTCAGCATGATCACCGCCTTCACCTGTTCGCCCCACTCGTCGTGCGGCGCGCCGATGGTCGATGAGTCGGCGACGGCCTCGTGCTTGATCAGCTCGTTGTCGATCTCCTGGGGATAGATGTTCACCCCGCCGGAGATGATCGTCTCGGCGTCGCGGCCGGTGAGGAACAGGTAGTCGTCCTCGTCGTAGTAGCCCACGTCGCCCAGGGTGAAGTAGTCGCCGACCCGGCTCTTCTCGGTCTTGGCCTCGTCCTTGTAGTAGGTGAAGCCGCCGCCCGGCGGGAGCTGGTGATAGATCTTGCCCGGCACGCCCGGCGGGCACTCGTTGCCCTCGTCGTCGAGGATCTTGGAGCCCAGCATGGCGGGGCGCTTGCCGACGCTGCCGGGCTTCTTCAGCCACTCCTCGGCGGAGATCACGAAGCCCGCGCCGCCCTCGGAGCCGGCGTAGTACTCGTTCAGCACCGGCCCGAACCAGTCGATCATCGCCAGCTTCACTTCCGGCGGGCAGGGCGCCGCGCCGTGGACGATGTACTGCACGTGGCTGATGTCGTGGGCGGCCTTGACCTCGTCCGGCAGGGCCAGCAGCCGCTGGAACATGATCGGCACCAGGTGCATGTGGGTGACGCGCTTGTCGACGATGGTCTTCAGGATGCCTTCCGAGTCCCACTTGTCGGAAAAGACGAGTTCGCAGCCCGCGCCCATGGCGCCGCGCACGTCGAAGGCCAGCGGCGCGGCGTGATAGGCGGGCCCGGCGCAGAGCTGCACCGAGGTCTCGTGCTTGTAGCCCCGCATCTCGTACATCGCCTGGGGCACGACCACCGCCTGAGCGCGGTAGACGCCCTTCGGCCGACCCGTGGTGCCGGAGGTGTACATCATGGCGTTGCCCAGCGTCGGGTCTTCGATGTCCGAGCCGTCGAGGAGCTTGAGCGCGGCGTCATAGTCCAGGAAGCCCGGCAGGGATCCGCCGATGGCGACCTTCACGGTGAGGCCGGGGCACTGGGCCGCAGCGGCCTCGGACGCCGCCACGCGGGTGTCGAAGAAGCCGGCCTTGGCCTCGCAGTCGTTGACGATGTAGGCGATCTCGTCGGCGGTCAGGTGCCAGTTCACCGGCGTGATCCGCCAGCCGGCCCGCTGGGTCGCCGACAGCACCTCGACGAACTCCGCGCGGTTGGAGCAGACCAGGGCCACGGCGTCGCCGGGCTTCAGCCCGTGGCTGCGCAGCAGGCGCACGATCCGGTTGGCCTGGGCGTTGACCTTGCCCCAGCTGTGGGTCGCGCCGTCGGGATCATGGATGAAGGTGGCGTCCGGCTTCAGGTCGGCCCAGACCGCGATGGTCATGCCGCTCATGCCGGCGGCGCCGAGGCGGTCGTCGAGGCTGATGCGGTCCTTCACGTCGTCCATAAAAATCCTCCCGGCGCCTGACGAATGCGGCGCTTTTCAATGCCTGTTGGAGACGCCGGAGGACGGGATGAAATGATCCGCGCCCCGGTCAGGCCGGCGACCTCCCCGGAGCCCTTCGGGCTCCATTCCTTTCGTTCTTGAGAGTGGCGCGTTCAGGAACGCGTCACTCTCGGGGCACCATCACATGGGAGAAAGCGGGCGACAATTGGGAGCGCGCGCGGCGCGCTTACGGGAAGGTCTTCGCGGCCCAGCGCCAGGTGAGGTAGCCGACGCTGGCGCCGACGCAGGTCAGGAACGTGCCCCAGGTGATGTCGATCAGCGTGATCCGCGTGGCCCAGATCTTCAGCGTCGCCTGGTTGGTCAGGTCGTAGGTGGCGTAGGCGAAGGCGCCCAGCAACGCGCCGGTCCGCGCCGTCTTGCCGAGCCCCGCGTCCTTGTTGGGCAGGATGCCCAGCACCAGCACGCCCAGGATGTACATCAGGTAGAAGGCGATCGCCGCCGGCAGCTTCGGCGTGTCGGCCAGGGCGTAGTCGAGGGTCGGGCGGTCGACCTGGGACCCGGCGATGGTCAGGTAGACCGCGTCGAGCGCGGCGAAGGTCACGCCCGTCCCCAGATAGGTGATGAGGTATTTCAGCATCGCCCGCTCCCCCGATGGCGGCGTCTAGGCCGGCCTCAGCCGGTAGTGGCTGACGCCCCACTCCTGCCCGCCACGGTGGCCGAACAGGCCGGCGGTGGCCAGGAAGAACAGCCGCCAGCGCCGATGCCACAGCACCGCCTTGTCGCCATAGACCGCCTGCAGCACCGGCCGAATCTTGCCGACGTTGCGGTCGTAGTTGGCCAGCCAGTCCAGCGCCGTCTTCTGGTAGTGGACGCCGCTCCACCGCCAGTCCTCCTCGACGGTGAACAGGTCCGGGAACTGGCGCATCAGATTGTGGCTGGGCATCACCCCGCCGGCGAAGAAGTGCTGGGCGATCCAGTCGGCCTCGTTCTCGATGTCGAACCGGTAGGGGCCGGTGCGGTGCGTGAAGATGTGGATGAACAGCCGCCCCTCGGGCTTCAGCCAGCCGCGCACGCGGCTCAGCAGCGCGCGCCAGTTGGACATGTGCTCGAACATTTCCACGGACACCACGCGGTCGAAACCGCCCACGTCGAGGATCGCGACCGGCGGCTCGAAATCGTTCATGTCGCAGGTGATGACCTGCAGGTTGCCCAGCCCCCGCTCCTGCGCCCGCGCCAGGATGAAGGCCTTCTGGCTCGCCGAGTTGGAGACCGAGATGATCCGCGCGTTGGGGAACTTCTCCGCCATCCACAGCGACAGCGAGCCCCAGCCGCAGCCCAGCTCCAGGATTCGCTGGCCGTCCTTCAGGTCGGCGTGGAGGCAGGTCTCGGTCAGCGCCCGCTCTTCCGCCTGGGCGAGGGTCTCGCCGGGCCCATAGAGGCAGGAGGAGTACTTGAGCCGCGGGCCCAGGCAGGCCTCGAACAGGGCGGCGGGAACTTCGTAGTGCTGCTCGTTGGCGGCGTCGGTGTGCTCGGCGATCGGCCGTTCCGCCATCTCCCGGGCGAAGGCCGCGTCCGTGTCCGCCCCGGCCGCCGCGGCCTGGCGCCGCGCGCCCGAGACCAGGACCTGGATGGCCGCCTTGCGGATCGGATCTGGAAGCGGAGCGCCTTCGAAAGCCAGGAGGGCGGTGGTGACGAGACTCATGCGGCGCGGACCTCAGGCGGCGTTGGCGGGAACTGGGGCGGTCTTGGGCGGGAGCGGGAAGAAGGCGCTGACTCGCCGCTGGTAGTCGCGGAATTTCTCGCCGCGCGAGGCCAGCATGGCGGTCTCCAGCGGCGGCACGCCGGAGACGTAGCGGAGCAGGCCGAACATCACCGCCGGGGCGGCCAGGCTGAGCCAGCTGAACGGCTGCGCGGGCTGCAGCGCGATCACCGGATAGGCCACCCAGCCCAGCCACTGGAAGAAGTAGTTCGGGTGCCGCGACCAGGCCCACAGGCCCCTGTCCATGATCGCGCCCTTGTGGCCGGCGGCGCGGAACGCCTTCATCTGGTTGTCGGCGATTGCCTCGCCGACGATGGCGGCCAGGAACACCGCCACACCCAGCGCGTCGCGCCAGCCGAGCGGCCCCGGCGCCCGCGCCGCGGCGATCACCGACAGCGACAGCAGGGCGCTGGCCGGAGCCTGCGGCAAGGTGACCCACAGCATGTTCAGCGGATAGCGCGGCCCCCACTGGGTGCGGAACGCCGCATAGCGCGGATCTTCCGGATGGCTGGCGACCCGCGGCGTCAGGAAGAGGCCCAGCCGCAGGGTCCAGATGCCCACCATGGCGGCGACCATCAGCGGCCGCATCTCCGGGGGGCCGCCCGCGAGGAGCGGGGCCAGCGCCGCCGCGGCCAGGGTCGCGCCCGAGCCCCAGGTCCAGAAGACGTCCGTCCAGCCGCCGTTGCGCCGCCACAGGCCAAACGCCCAGGCGGCGACCATCACGGCCGTCATGGTGAACAGCACCGCGAGCGCCGGCTCAAATATCATCGGCGTTCCACTTCCCACTCAGCAGATACGAGGTCATACCTGGGCACGGATGCATCCGCTGGGGGAAGCGTCGCGTAGGACCTTAGGTGCGCGTCGCGCGTTGACGCGTAGGGGCTGGCTAAGAGGTAAGGCGTGTTCGATTCGGACGAGCGGCGGCTGCGGGTCGCGGTCGTGGGCGGCGGCATTGGCGGACTGTCGGCGGCCTGGCTGTTGTCGCAGCGCCATGAGGTGGTCCTGTTCGAAGCCGAACCGCGCCTGGGCGGCCACGCCAACACCACCGAGGCGCCCGGTCACAAGGGGCCGGTTCCGGTCGATACCGGCTTCATCGTCTACAACGAGCCGAACTACCCCAACTTCACCGCCATGCTGGCCCACCTCGGCGTCGAGACCATTCCGGCCGACATGGCCCTGTCGGTCAGCCTGGACGATGGCGCGTTCGAATATTCCAGCTTCGGGATGAGCGGCATGTTCGCCCAGTTCTCGAACATCTTCTCCGCCCGGTTCTGGGCCATGCTGCGCGACGTGACCCGGTTCTACCGGCACGGGCCGAAGGACCTGGCGGCGCTGGAAGCTCCGCTGACCTCGCTCGACGACTACCTGGCCCAGAAGGGCTACTGCCAGGCGTTCCGCGACGACCATCTGCTGCCGCAGGCCGCGGCGATCTGGTCGACGCCGCTGGCCGCCATCGGCGCCTATCCGGCCGCCGCCCTGATCCGGTTCTTCCAGAACCACGGCATGATGTCGATCTTCGGCCGGGGCCTGTGGCGCACCGTGGCCGGCGGCAGCCGGTCCTATGTCCGGGAGCTGGCCAAGGCCTTCCGGGGCGAGACCCGCGCCGCCCACCGGGTGACCGGCGTGCGCCGCGTCGCCGACGGCGCCGAGGTGCGCGACGCCTCCGGCCGCGTGGAACGCTTCGACGAGGTGGTGATCGCCACGCACGGCGACACGGCGCTCGCCCTGCTGGAAGATCCGACGCCGGAAGAGCGGCGCATCCTGGGCGCCTTCAAGTACAGCCGGAACCTCACGGTGCTGCACACCGATCCGAGCCTGATGCCCAGGCGCAAGGCCGCCTGGACGAGCTGGAACCACATCGGTCGGCGCAACGACCCCGAGGACGGCTGCGTCACCTACTGGATGAACCGGCTGCAGAGCCTTAAGGACGCGCCCGACCTGTTCGTGACCCTGAAGCCGACCCGGCCGATCGCGCCGGAGTGCGTGGTCAGGACCGAGGTCTATGAGCACCCGCTGTTCGACGCCGGCGCCATCGCCGCCCAGCGCGAGATCTGGAGCCTGCAGGGCGCGCGCGCCACCTGGTTCTGCGGCTCCTACTTCGGCCACGGCTTCCACGAGGACGCCCTGCAGTCCGGCCTGGCGGTCGCCGAGCAGCTGGGCGGCGTGCGCCGCCCATGGACCGTGGACGACGAGAGCGGGCGCATCCACGTCGCCGCCCCGCGGAGCGCTGTCGAGGCGGCCGCCTGATGACCCTCTCGGCCCTCTACACGGGCCTGGTCAGCCATCGCCGGCTGAAGCCGCGCGCGCACAAGCTGGCCTACAAGGTCTTCATGCTGCTGATCGACCTGGACGAGCTTTCCGGGCTCAAGCTGAAGACGCTGGGGGTCGGCCGCTTCAACCTGTTCGGCTTCGACACCGCCAGGTTCGGCGACGGATCCGGGCGGCCGCTCAAAGCGCAGATCGAAGCCACCTTGGCCGAGGCCAAGATCGCGCATGGCGGGGCGATCCGCATGCTGGCCATGCCGCAGATCCTGGGCCGCGCCTTCAATCCGCTGACGGTCTATTTCTGCCACGCGGCGGACGGGGCGCTGAGCGCCATCCTCTACGAGGTGAACAACACCTTCGGCGAGCGGCACAGCTATCTGATCCCCGCGCCCAACGCGGCCCTGATCCGCCAGGCCTGCGCCAAGGGCTTCTACGTCTCGCCGTTCATGGACATGGATCTGAGCTACGCCTTCCGCATCCTGCGGCCGGAAGAGCAGGTGATGGTGGCGGTCGACGTGGACGACGCCGAGGGCCGCATCCTGACCGCCAGCTTCGCCGGCCAGCGGCGCGAGCTCACCGACGGTAACCTTGTGAAGGCCTGGCTCACCCATCCCTGGATGAGCCTGGGCGTGGTGGCCGCGATCCACTGGGAGGCGCTGTTCATCTGGCTGAAGGGCGAAAAGGTCCGCGTGCGCCCGCCCAAGCCCGCCCGGGCCGTGACCGTGGCCCCGCAAGCGAAACTCGCCGCTTAACCTCGCTTGTCGACTGTCGGGAAACCCTGATCTGCCAGGGTGCCGGCATGGCCGCATGTCCGCTCGGCCGTCGTCAGCAGGAAGACGTCACGATGCTTAGGTTGTCCCTCGCCCTAGCGGCGGCGCTCTGCGCCACGCCGGCCCTGGCGCAGAACCTCGGGCCCATCGCCCCGGCCGCCGAGGGCAAGCTGCAGTGTTATTCCCCCAACCTGGTCGCCAGGACCTGCGGCGGGATCGGCAGCTTCCGGTTCGCCCCCAACGGGGTGATCGAGACGCAGGGCGAGGCCCTGGTGTCCCAGAGCCCGGCGATCATCATGCGCAGCGTCTATCAGGTGCGGATCAAGGGTCGGCTGGAGTGCACAAAGGTGCGGCCGCGCGACGTGGCCAGCGCCAGCTTCGTGGTCGACGGCCGGCTGGCCAGCCCCGCCGAGACCGCCGCCCTGCGCAGCAACATCCAGGCCGCCAACAGCTCGGTCATCGGCCGCGAAGCCTGCGAGGGCTACCTGCCGGACGGCCAGGCGCTCACCGCGCGGATGATCGTCGACGGCGCCCCGCGTCCGGACCTCGACCGCAAGATGATCTGGGTCTCGCCCGCCGACGGCTTCCAGGTCGCCCCCTAGCCTGGGCGTCCCTTAGGCGGCGGGACGCCGCACCAAAACTCCTTGGCTCATCCCGGCCGGGCGCCGCACAATGCGGCTCTTAGCTAACGGAAACTCGGGATGAGTGATTCGCCCCCCGCGGGGCGGGGTGCGGCCCCGTCTGCGGGCCCATCTGCGGATGGGCCTGGGGCGCTGCTTGACGTCTCGACCATGCCGCGGGTGCTGGCCCGGATCGCGGGCCTGGCGATGGCCTACCCCTGGCGCGTGGCGCTCACCATCCTGACCTCCCTGCTGGCGGCAGTAGCCAGCCTGATGCTGCCGCGGCTGATCGGCCGCTCCATCGACCAGGCGCACCACCTGCTCACCCTGGGCCCGGCCAACGCCGAGGCCGCGCGCGCGGCCCTGCTCGCCACCGCCGGCCTGGTGATCGTGGCGACCGTGGCGCGCGGGTTCCTGACCATGTGGTCGGGCTATCTCGGCGAGTACCTCAGCCAGAAGGTCGCGCTCGACCTGCGCCGGGCCTACTTCCAGCAGCTCCAGCGGCTGTCGTTTGGCTTCCACGACAAGATCCACTCGGGCGACCTGATCACGCGCGGGATGATCGACCTGGAGGGCGCGCGGGCCTTCATCCAGGGCGCGATGGTGCCGGCCCTGTCGCTGATCCTGCTGATCGGCTTCGCGGCCTGGATGATGATCTCCACGGACCCGGTGATGGCCGCCATCGGCCTGGCCTTCACCCCGATCGCCGGCGTGGCCCTGGCGCGCATGGGGTTCCTGCTGCGGGTCACCTGGCTGCGCGTGCAGCAGCTGATGTCGATCCTGACGCTCACCATGGAAGAGAACCTGCAGGGCATCCGGGTGGTCCGCGCCTTCGCCGGCCGGGCCTTCGAACTGGCCAAGTTCGACGCCGCCTCGCAGGAGGTGCTGGAGCACCAGTACCGCCGCATCACCCTGCGCTTCCGCGGCGTGGCCTGGATGCAGGTCAGCTACTACGCCTCGCTGGGCGCGCTGCTCTGGTATGGCGGCAGCAAGGTGCTGGACGGGCGGATGACCGTCGGCGGTCTGACCAGCTTCGTGATCTACATGTCCCTGCTGCAGGCGCCGATCCGCCAGGTGGCGATGATCTTCAACTCCATGGCGCGGGCGACCTCGTCGGGCGGGCGGCTGTTCGAGGTGCTCGACCTCAAGCCGGAGATCGCCGACCGGCCGGGCGCGATGCCGCTCAACGCGCCCGCCGGCGTCCTGCGCTTCGAGCATGTGGGCTTCCGCTATGACGCCGGCGGCAAGCAGGTGCTGAGCGACATCTGCTTCGAGGTTCGGCCGGGCCGCACCCTGGGCATCGTCGGCCCGCCGGGCTCGGGCAAGTCGACCATCGCCAACCTGATCCCGCGCTTCTACGACGCGAGCGCAGGCCGCATCACCATCGACGGAACCGACATCCGCGACGTGACCCTGGCGTCGCTGCGCGAGTACGTCGGCCTGGTGCAGCAGGAGGCGTTCCTGTTCGACGCCTCGGTGGGCCACAACGTCGCCTACGCCGATCCGTGGGCGGAGGATGAGCGGATCGTCGGCGCCGCCAAGACCGCCCAGATCCACGACCATATCGCCAGCCTGCCCGCCGACTACGAGACCCGGGTGGGCGAGCGCGGCGTGGCGCTCTCCGGCGGCCAGCGCCAGCGGATGAGCATCGCGCGCGGCGTGGTGCCGGGGCCCGGCATCATGATCTTCGACGACTCCACCGCCGCCATCGATGCGGTCACCGAGCGCAAGGTGCGCGAGAACCTCGGCCGCGCCACGGCCACCAAGGCCACGGTGATCATCGCGCATCGCCTGTCGTCGCTGATGCACGCCGACGAGATCATCGTGCTGGACGACGGCAAGATCGTGGAGCGCGGCGACCACGCGAGCCTGGTTGCGGGCGGCGGGACCTATGCCGAGCTGTTCGAGCTGCAGAGCCGCGCCGCGGCCGGCGAGCTGGAGGCGGCGGAATGAGCGAGGTCGCCGCCGAACAGCCGGCCCGCAAGGCGCCCCGCGCGTCGCTCGGTTCGCCCGAAGGCGACGACGTCTTCGGCGTGTTCGATCCGAAGGTGGCGCGCCGGTTCTTCGCCTACCTCGGCCCGCATCGCCGCAGCTTCATCACCGCCCAGGTGGCGGTGCTGTTCTCCGCGGCCTCGCAGCTCAGCCTCCCGCTGCTGATCGGCCAGGTGGTCAACGCCGCCCTGCGTCATCAGACGGAACGTTTCCACTGGCTGCTGGCTGGGTTCGCCGTGGCCGGCGTGGTCTTCACCTGCATGTTCTTCCTGGAACAGTGGCTATCGCAGCGCCTGGCCAACCGGGTGATCTTTGATGTGCGTCGGCACATGTTCGCCCACTTCCAGGACGTGTCGCTGTCGTTCATGGACAAGACCCACGTGGGCCGCCTGATGAGCCGCCTGCAGGGCGATGTGGGCTCGCTGCAGGAGTTCCTGGAGAACACCACAGGCGCGGTGGGCGACTTCGTGATGCTGATCGGCATCGCGGTCGTGCTGCTGGCCATGGACCTGCAGCTGGGCGCGCTGACCCTGCTGGTCCTGCCGGCGCTGATCGGCCTTCGCGCGATCTGGCTGCCCTACTCGAAGACCGCGTTCCGCCGCGCGCGCGACGCCTCGTCCAACGCCAACTCGGCGCTCGCCGAAAACATCAACGGCGTGCGGACGGTGCAGGAGACGCGGCGCGAGCAGCTTAACTACGACCTCTACGCCGAGAAGGCGCACGACAACTTCCTCGCCCAGATCGGCGCGGCCTGGATGAGCCAGATCATGGTCCCCACCGTGGACGTGCTGACCGGCGTGGCCATGGCGATCGTCATCGTGCTGGGCGGCAACGCCGTGCTCTCGGGACGGATCGACGTGGGCGTGATGGTGGCCTTCGTCCTCTATGTGCAGCGGTTCTTCGATCCGGTGCGGATGCTGAGCATGCAGTACACGATCATGCAGCGGGCCATGGCCGCCGCGCACCGGATCTTCGAGGTGCTGGACGTGCCGGTGACCATCGCCGACAAGCCCGGTGCGGCCTCACTCGCCGCGGAAGCCCCCACTGTCGAGTTCAGGAACGTCACCTTCGGCTACGACCCCGCGCGGCCGATCCTGCACGACGTCAGCTTCAAGGTCCGCCCACGCGAGGTGGTGGCGCTGGTGGGGCCGACGGGATCGGGCAAGACCTCGATCATCGCGCTCACCCATCGGTTCTATGAGGTCGACCAGGGCCAGGTGCTGGTGGGTGGCGCCGACGTGCGCGACGTGACCCTCGACAGCCTGGGCCGCACCATCGGCATGGTGCTGCAGGAGCCGTTCCTGTTCACCGGCACCATCGAGGAGAACATCCGCTACAACACGGCCGGCGCCACGCGAGACGATGTGGTGGCCGCCGCCCGCGCGGTCAGCGCGCACGACTTCATCATGCGCCTGCCCGAGGGTTACGACACGCCGCTGGGCCAGCGCGGGCGCAACCTCTCGGTGGGCCAGCGCCAGCTCGTCTCGTTCGCCCGCGCCCTGGTGGCTGATCCCCAGATCCTGATCCTCGACGAGGCCACCGCCAACATCGACAGCTTCACCGAGCAGGCGATCCAGAAGGCGCTCAAAGTCTTGTTCGAAGGCCGCACCTGCATGGTCATCGCCCACCGCCTCGGCACCATCCGCGACGCCGACCGGATCATCGTGCTCAACCAGGGCCGCATCCTGGAGCAGGGCGGCCACGACGAGCTGATGGCCCAGGGCGGCCTCTACCGCCATCTCTACACCTCCGCCCACGCCAGCTTCGACGATCAGGTCGTGGCGGCCACGGGCGACGCGGAATTCGCCTCGCGAAGCTGACCAGCAGAAGTCTCTTGACTGATCGTTCAACCAAGGCTTGATTGAGCGCTCAACTCAGGAGCCCTCGGCCGTGGACACCCGCCTGCGCATCCTCGTCTCGGCCATGGAGCTGTTCTCGGAGAAGGGCTTCGGCTCCACGTCGATCTCCGACATCCTCAGCCGATCGCAGGCCAATTCCGGCAGCCTCTACCACTACTTCCCCGGCAAGCAGGACGTGCTGGTGGGCGTGCTGGAGATGTACCGCGACGGCATCTACCAGATGCTGCTCGAGCCGGCCTGGCAGGGGGTCGAGGACCCCATCGAGCGGATCTTCGCCCTGCTCGACCGCTATCGTGCGGCGCTGCTGGAGAGTGAGTGCGTTTACGGCTGCCCGATCGGCAGCCTGGCGCTGGAGATCCATGAGCCGGACCCGGTGGTGCGCGAGCTGCTGGCGCAGAACTTCACCAACTGGACCCGCGCCATCGGCAATTGCCTGCGCGAGGGCGCCGAGCGTCTGCCGCCCAACACCGACATCCAGGGCCTGGCCGAGTTCATCCTCACCACCATGGAGGGCGGGGTGATGCAGGCGCGCACCCATCGCGACATCGCCTACTTCGACCGCAGCATCGCGCAGCTTCGCCATCACATGACGCTGCTCGACGCGGCCGCGCGTCAGGCGCTGCGCGGCGTGCACTGACAACTTTCAAACGGGGGGACTTCCAAGATGCCACATGTGAACTGGTTGGCCGTGCTCGCGGCCGCGCTCTTCAGCTTCGTCCTGGGCGGGATCTGGTACTCGGCGCTGTTCGCCAAGGCCTGGCAGAGCCTGGTGGGCATGACTGACGAGAAGATGCGCAGTTCGAACAAGGCGCTGACCTTCGGCGGCGCGTTCGTGCTGTCGTTCATCGCCGCGGCGGTGTTCGCCATGTTCCTGGGCGACAAGGTGACGGTGGGCTTCGGCGCGGCGGCCGGCTTCGCGGCGGGCCTCTGCTGGGTCACCGCCAGCTTCGGGATCAACGACCTGTTCGAAGGCCGGCCGCTGAAGCTGTTCCTGATCAACGGCGGCTACCACACCCTGCAGTTCACCGCGATGGGCGCGATCCTGGGGCTCTGGCACTGATGCGCGGCCTGCTCCTCGCGGCCGTCGTCGCGGCGGCGTTCGCCGGCGGCGCGGCGGCCCAGACCAAGGCTGACCTGGCCGCGGTGCGCGACACCTCGATCGTCGACCAGACCGGGGCGCGGCTGCTGCGCGACACGGTGCGGATCAAGGCGCCGGCCTCGGCGATCTGGCGCGCGGTGACCGACCAGGCCGCCTACCGCGCCTGGGGCGGCGGCCCGGCGAGCTTCATCGACTTCCGGGTCGGCGGGGCCGTGGAAGTATCATTCAAGCCGGACGGCAAGGTCGGCGACCCCGGCAACCTGAAGCAGGAGATCACCGCCTACATTCCCGAGCGGCTGATCGTCTTCCGCAATGTGAGCAGCCCCGCGCCCGGCGGCGCGGTCTATTCACAGGTCGCGATCGTGCTGCAGATCGAGCCGCAGGCCGATGGGACCAGCGAGGTCAGCCTCTCCCAGGTGGGCTACCGGCAAGGCAAGGACTTCGACGACCTCTACGGCTTCTTCAGGACGCACAATCCGGAATACCTGGCCTCGCTGAAGGCCTACGCGGAGCGTCCCCGCTAGGCCTTTCGGAAGATCCAGATGTCGCCGACGCCGCCCAGCGGGATGGGGTCGCGGTCCAGCAGCATCCCGCTGCCCCCGGAGATGGTCGTCGGGTCGGCCATGTACATGGTCTGGCGCTCGGGCGAGCGGCGCAGCACCGTGCCCCAGGCGTCGAACTCGACGTATTCGATCACCTGGTCGAGGCGGCCCACTTCCTCGCGATAGCTCCGTTCACGGACGAGGAGCTGCAAGCGCCCGCCCGTGGAGGTCGGCTGGTCGAACACCGGCAGGCTGGGGTCGGCGGGGCCGGGCAGGCGCATGATGTCTTCGCGCGGCAGGTGGAAGGCGGCCAGGCCGCCGGCCTTCAGGTGGCGCGAAGCGGTGGCGAAGGTGTTCTTCCAGGCCGAGCCGCGCGGCACGTGGGCCAGGGTGAAGTAGGGGCAGATCACCAGGTCGAAGATCCGCTTGGCGTCGAAGGCGGTCATGTCGCCGCGCCGCAGCTCCACCCGCGCGGCCACCGACGGCTCGAGGTCGGCGCGCTTGGCGCTGGCCTGGGCCAGCATGGCCGGGGCGATGTCGAGGCCCAGCACCGACAGGCCGCGCTCGGCCAGCGCGAAGGCCAGCCGCCCGGTGCCGCAGCCCAGCTCCAGCACCGATCCGCCGGGCGGGGCGAGGTCGAAGTAGATGTCGAGGTCGCCGGCCAGCCGCTCGTCCGCGCCGGTCACGGTGTCGTAGAACGCCGCGCTCAGCGCCTTCTCGGCATAGTACGGTCGCGCCTGCGCCAAGCCCGCCCCCCAAGCTTGCTTACAGAACCTTCATGGCCTGCGACATTGCGCCGGATCAAGGGCAGGGCCAAATATCAGCGTATCCGGGCCCGATTGCGGGCCCCTGGGGAGCTAACTCACGTGATCGCCATCAAGAACCGCCTCGCGCGACTTGCCTTGATCCTGCTTGCGCCGCTCAGCCTCGCGGCCTGCGGCTACAACACCATCCCCACCCAACAGGTGGCGGCCCAGTCCAAGTGGGCCGAGGTCCAGAACCAGTACCAGCGCCGCGCCGACCTGATCCCCAATCTCGTGAACACCGTGAAGGGCTACGCGGCCCAGGAGAAATCCACCCTGGTGGAGGTGACGGAGGCCCGCGCCTCGGCCACCCAGGTGAAGGTCGACGCCTCGACGATCACCAACCCGGCGCAGTTCCAGCAGTACCAGCAGGCCCAGGACAAGCTGTCCGGCGTGCTCGGCCGGCTGATGCTGATCCAGGAGAAGTACCCGGACCTGAAGTCCAACCAGAACTTCCTGGCCCTGCAGAGCCAGCTCGAGGGCACCGAGAACCGGATCGCCATCGCGCGGCACGACTACAATGACGCCGTCCAGGCCTACAACACGACGCTGATCACCTTCCCGCAGGTGATCTGGGCCAAGACGGCGCACGGCGACGCCAAGCCGATGCAGCTGTTCACCGCCGCGGCCACCGCCCAGTCGGCGCCGACCGTGAGCTTCGACACCACGCCGCCGCCGGCTCCGGCCGGCACGGCCCCCGGCAGCCCGCC
>JACXTT010002217.1_pt1 | contig 31140 bp, 18 predicted proteins | sample 9270951 | NCBI WGS metagenome assembly JACXTT01 (sample SAMN15532306, study PRJNA645909) | rock metagenome | isolation source: weathered quartz diorite | place: Puerto Rico | collected 2017-06-21
GAGACATTGGTGAACAGAAACGTACACGCAAGCACGGTCAGCATTACACCACTGGCGACAGCGCACGTCATTAAGGGACCGATGCGCGCTACCAGGACGCCGGCGACCGGGGCTCCGACGAGACCCGAGGCTCCCATGAATCCGAACATGTAGACTGACAGCACACGCGCCCGATGAGAAGGTGGAGCTTGTTCTTGAAAGAGGGTGCGCCCGGTATTCGTGAAAATTGCGGCGCCGAATCCCCATGCGCACCCTGCGGCCAGCGTGCCCCACAAGGGGAGCCCTAAGGCAATCACACCGAGACAAAAAGATCCGAAAACCAGCGCGCCAAGTTGGGCAGCGCCTTTCCGACGTATTTGGCCATACCAGAGCAATCCTGCTGAGCCGAGAATCGTGCCAACCGGAAACATCATGTTGAGCAGAGCCAGTTGCCCGATGTCGCCACCGTAGTAGTCCCGCACGAGAATAGGAAAGACCACCATAAATGGACCAATGAACAAAATGCCAACCGCAGTCACTAAGAGAAATACCGGCAATAAAACGGGAGAGTGCAGGACCTCATGCACTCCTTCGACAATTTCTGTCAAACGGAGTTGCCTGCGCACTGCTCCATGAACCGCTGGAGTCGGAGACAGTTTCCGCAATGGGAAAACACCGGAAAAAACGATGAGACAATGAAGACATAAGGTAGGAACTATACCGACCCAGCGCGCTGCCCCAGCTACGAGCGAACCCACAGCCTGAGTTCCCCACTGGACCAAGGTCAAACCTGTAACCGCACGCATCAAATTCGGACCTGCGACCTCAGAGAGCAGGGCGTCGCGCGCAGGCATGACGAACGCTTGTACGCTCCCTACAGCAATGGCATAGACGAGCAAAAGCGGAAGCGTCAGCTTGGCGCTCGCGACGAGAGCAACAAGGCCAGCCGATAATAGAGCGGCCAGAAGATGAAGGACGATAAGCAGTGAGCGACGATCGTGACGATCCGCCAACGCTCCACCAAGAAGTATGAGCAGAACGGCAGGAAGCATCGTCGCGCTTTGCGCAACCCCCACCCACTCCGCTTTGGCGTGCAATTCCCCAACCACAAGCCAAGAGAACAGTACGGTTTGCATCCCAACGGCGGTGAACCACGATGACACGCCAGCAATAAACCATTGGTACGAGTCAGCCCCACGATGGGGCTGTTGCGGGGGAGTGTGAAAGGTAGCGGATGGCTGTGGGGACGCAGGAGATGGTGATGCCACGTTATTCCTTTGTATTTTTGTTGTCGTAGTGCGTACTACGCGCACCTATTTGTGGCGCGTGCACCGCGCCCTACACATCGGGCTGGTTCGTCAACTTTTCCTGTAGTTCCTTTATGAGGCGAGCGCGAAGGCCGATCAGAGTGAGTCCTACTACTTCTTTCTGACTTTCGTCGTAGCGCAGAATAACTCCTTCACCTATGTCAACACCGACAGCAGGTCTGGGTTCGCCCACGGAAAGGTAGAGGACATCAGCTTCTTCGTCGTAGTCCCATGAAAGAGAGGCTGGTTTTTCTAAGATTTTTACTGTTTCCACAGAACTGTTCTCCCTGCCGCCGGTCGGCTCGTCAGATAGGAAGTAATGATAAAGCCATCTTGAAGACTTACTTCCCGATAGGCAACGACGACAAACTTACTGGTCAGTGGCGTCTGCGTATAGAAGCGAATGGCGAGCAATTCGCCAAAATCGCCCTGCTGAATCATCTCCGGTTCCCCCACCGTCTCAAGAACTCGTTCCCGCTGGTCAACCATCTCCACGTGGCGATTGACAATATGCCGCCAGCGCTCCTCGGTCAGGCGAATAGGGATACGGTTGCGAGAATAGACAATCAACATCGCTACCTGATCACACCTTCTGCCCCCGTTCGGCAATAGACGCGAGACCTTTCACCGCCTCAACGCCGCTGCCGAAAGCTGCAGCTCCAGCGAGCGTAATGATACGACTGACGCCGGCGTCTTGATACTTTTTCATCGTGTCAAGGGATGGACCATCACCCTGCGCCATCATCAAGACGCCGAACTCGATCGCCTCAGGGTTCCGACCTTGATCCTTGGCTAAGCGCTTAATCTCTGGAATAGCCTCCGCAAATTTCTCGGGCGGTAAATTAGCCGGGAACCAGCCATCGGCATACTGTGCAACCCGCTTCAACGCATACTTGGGATCATGAGCGCCGAGGTAAATCGGCGGACCTGATTTCTGCGCCGGCTTCGGACCAATCTTGAGCGGCGGAAATTTTACAAACTCTCCTTCGTAGCTCACTTCGTCCTTCGTCCATAGTTCACGGAGCGCTTCCACAGATTCACGGATATGTTTCCAACGTTTGTCAAATTTGACGCCAAATAATTGCGCCTCCTCAGCAAACCATCCGGCCCCAACGCCAAAGATAAAGCGTCCATTCGAGTAGAGATCCAACGTCGCGGTGGTCTTGGCGACGGTAATCACATCGTGTTGGGGCAAAAGCGAGATCGCCGTGCCGAGCTTAATTGCCTTCGTCGTCTGCGCCGCCGCCATCAGGGCAATAAAAGGATCAACCAGGTCTGCGTAGAATGGCGGCACCTTTCCGTCCGCCGAGCGTGGATAGTAAGTAGTGTACTGGGTAGGCACGGCAATATGTTCGGCCACCCACATGGACTCAAAGCCTAAATTCTCCGCTTCACGCGCGATATCGCCAGGATTCCCGCTCTTTCCCGTCAAAAAGACCGATACGCCGATTTTCATGATCTCACCCTCCTTATGCGCTTTTCCCAAAGGCAGACTGTAGACCGGGAGCGCAGGGGTTGCAATCAGATTCCACAAGCAAGAAGTACAACTCTAGCCTTAACCCACTCCTCTCCGCTATATTCGCTGACATGTTGCAAGCTGGGACTATTACCATTCATTTCTTAAATGCAGGATTTTGGTGGGATGACGGCGGCGCACAGTTTGGCATTGTCCCTCGGGAGTTATGGGAACGAGAGAAACCCGCGAACGTGCGCCATCGCATCAGAATGAGTCTCACGTGTCCGCTCATTCAGACGGGCAGCGAAGTCATCCTCGTCGATACCGGCATCGGCAATCGCTTGAGTGAACGCGAGCGGCAAATTTATGATCCGGAGCCCGCCGATCGTTTGACAAATGGGTTGCGAGCGCTAGGACTCACACCTAATGACGTCACCCATGTCGTGCTCTCACATTTGCATTTCGATCATGTTGGCGGGGTGCTCGATAAATCTCCGAGCGGTGAACTACGTCCCATTTTCACCAAAGCGCGCTTTTATATCCAGAAAGCCGAATGGGATATCGCCCTCTCCCCCCCAGATGAGCGACTGGCGGCTGCGTATCGTCACGCACCGGAATGTCTGCAGGTTCTCGAAAATGTCATCCTGCTTGAAGGAGACTCGACTATCGTTCCCCAGATTCGCACGGCAATTTCGGCAGGTCACACAGACTTTCACCAATGTGTAATCGTCGAGTCCGGCGGCGCGGGCCTCATCCATTTGGCAGACATTGTACCGACCACCTCGCACATTCGTCTGGCCTGGAATGCCGCGTACGACACCAATCCGCTGGGTACGATCGCCGCCAAGAAACGCTTCTTTGCCGAAGCGCGAGCGAAGAATCTATGGGTTTCGTTCTCGCATGACGATAAAGTCGCTGCAGCTCGTTTGGGACCAGAAGGCGGTAAAGCGCCGCAGCTAGAGGAAACCATCAACGTCGGATAAGGTGTCGCTGGCTGGAGTATCCACACCAAAGAGAGGATTGAGTCATGCTGAACACAACGCCTACTATCGCTGGAGTCTCATTTCCATCCTGTCTCATGAACGCGGCTGGGGCCTTGTCGACCAGTCGCGCAGAACTGCTGGCGTTGGCGTACTCTGACGCTGGGGCCGTGGTCACCAAATCCATCATGCCCGAATCATTTCTCGATCCAGGCGCATCGTGCGGTATTGAGAATCCTGGACAAGACTACTATGTCAAGTTGTTGCCGGAACTCCATCGCGCCGGAAAGCCGATCATCACCAGCGTTGCCGGGCTTACGATTGATGAGTTTATTCTCGTGTCTCAATCTTTAGCCGCAGCAGGCGCAGACCTGATTGAAATCAACCTCAACGATCCGCATGTGCATAACCACGTTGCACCCTTTGCCTCAGCGGCTCGTCTGTCCGAAGTCGTATCTACGATTCGCCAGGCCGTCCCGGCGCCACTAGCAATTAAATTTCCGGCGAATGTCCCGCTTCCGTTGACGGACGTAGCGAAAATTTTGGTGGACGCGGCAATTCCGGCGGCAGTGTGTCATAACACTTCGACTAACGGCGCACCGTCACAGGCGCAAACGATTCTCAATGAAACGAAAGGCGCGCTCGACATCATTGGCGTCGGCGGCGTATCGAGCGGCGCTGATGCATTCGCGTTATTACAGAGCGGCATTAAAGCATTACAAGTAGCCTCGGCCGTTGTCAAAGAAGGGGTGAGCGCTTTTACTCGATTGAAACAAGAGCTAGCCAGCTGCATGGAGCCGCGCGCAGCAGCGTTGTAGGGCTCATCTCTCAACCCCGCCCTCCATACTTGCTTGGGAGCAGGCTCTGGGCGGGCAGGACGAAAGGAGTTGCCGGAGGCGTCATTCCCGCGGAAGCGGGAATCCAGTTCTCTCTTTCTGGATTCCGGGTCTCGCGCTGCTCGCCTGGAACGACGGAAGCGCCTTTTATAGCATCCCCATCCGCTCAAGCATCGCTCGTGTCCGTGGGGCGCGGGGCGCGTTTTCACGCGGGGTCAATTCCCTGATCAACTTTAGTAAATCATCCCTCTCATCCACGTCGTACCATGCCGGGACCAGGGCAATCTGCAGTCCAGCTCCCTGCGCTTGCGCCAATGTTTCCGCAAATACAGTGGGAGTGCTCCAGTTGATATTTTCAAAAAGTGTGGGATGCAGCCGCCGCGTCCCCAGGAGATAGTAGCCGCCATCCTCACTCGGTCCGATGACAACATCATTCCGAGAATCGGCAAATAACGCAAAGGCGCTGTCTAGATGCGCTAACGGTAAAGTGGGAATATCGCCGCCAACAATCACCATACGTTCATATCCAGCTTGCAGGAGATCAGCAAACACATTTGCTTCCCGCTCCCCTAAAGAGGCGCCGCGTTGGGGAATGTAACGCAAGGGAAACGGCAAGAATTCACGAAAGCACGACTCGCTGTCTATTGGAGCAAAAGCAAGATACACATCAACGTCAGGTAAAGAACATGCCCGCGCCACTGAATCGAGCAGAAAACAACGATACAATTCCGTCGCTTCTTCAGAGGAGAGCGGCGGACACAACCGAGTCTTTACCTGCCCGACAAGCGGAGCTTTTGCAAAAACAGCAAGTACGGAAGACATGACGGTCTAGCGTCTAGAGTCTCAAGGCTAGAGTCAAGAGGAGCGCCGGTTCCCGACATTGACACGAAATAAAGCCATGAGTATCGTGCCGTGCGGAGAGAGGAACTTGAGAACTCAGAACTTTATCCTCAGCACTCAGTCCTCGTTACTCAATTATGGGCGCAGCAGACGAAATCGTCGCTATTGTCAATGAGCGGAACGTTGAGATTGGGTCGGCGCCGCGCCGCGAGATGCGCGCAAAAGGCCTCCCACACCGCAGTACCTATATTTTGGTTTTCAACACAGCTGGTGAGCTGTACGTGCAAAAGCGGACCATGACTAAAGATGTGTTTCCCGGATACTATGACCCAGCAACTGGCGGTGTGGTCCTCGCGGGCGAAAGTTACGATCAAAGCGCTGTCCGTGAACTCGAAGAGGAGATGGGTATTCGCCAGGTTCCACTCACCTGGCTGTTCGACTTCTATTTTGCGGATCAGCGCACTAAGGTTTGGGGTGGGGCATATTCTTGCATCTACGATGGACCCCTCATTCTCCAGGAAGAAGAAGTTGAAAGTGTGTCGCTTATGACGATGGAAGAAATCTTTCGCCGCACTGAGACAGAACTCTTCACGCCAGACGGATTATATGTCGTCAAACGCTACTGGGAGGAACGAGACCGCACCTGAAATTCGGACTCCTGTTTCACCTCCAAAACCCGCCAAACGGCGAGCATATTGCCCATCTTTACGATGAAGTCTTCGAACAAGCACAATTTGCAGAACGGATGGGATTCGAAGCGTTCTTGGTCCCCTCAGCAAGTGCTATGCACACAGCAGGCTAGCAAAGCGGAAAACCAAGCCATAAGCGGTAAATACGATGAGTACGCAACAACCGTTGTCAGAACCTGCGGCATTCCGCGCTATTGTTGAGGGCGTCGAGGCTGAAACTGGGGATCGGTTCTTCCCTTCGCTCGTCCGGCATCTTGCCGCTGCGCTTGGGGTGCAATACTGTTTCATCTCCGAATTGAGCGAAGATCGCCAGCGCTTTCGCACCCGCGCTGTCTGGGGGCGCGGCGAGGCGCTTCCTGACTTCGAGCTTCCACTCTCCGGAACGCCGTGCGAGGCGGTATTGCTCGGTCAGGCCTCTCACCACCCTACTGGCCTCCAAGCTCTTTTTCCAGAAGATAAGGGACTCGTTGCGTGGCGGGCCGAGAGCTATTGCGGTGTACCGCTCCTCAATCTCTCCGGACAGGTGATGGGCCACCTCGCCATCATTGATGACAAACCTATGATGGACGGTCCACGCGGCACGGCGATTATGCGCATATTCGCGGCGCGCGCCTGCGCCGAGATTGAGCGTCTGCGTGTCGAGGCAACATTGCGAGAAAGTGAACAGCAATATCGTGATCTGTATGATGAAGCCCCGATCATGTATCTCTCCTTAGGGCCTGATGCGCGTATCCGCCGGGCCAATCGGCACGCTGCTGCGCTCCTGGGGTATCCACTCGATCAGCTGCTCGGGAGCGTCGTCTTTGACTTGCTGGCCGACTCTCCGAATGGCAAGCCAAAGGCTCAAACGATCATCGAACGTTTTCTGACTGGTTTGGAGACCCTGAACGAGGAAATCGAATGGCGGCGAGCAGACGGCGCCCCACTGTGGACCCGGGCCTCGGTGCGACCAATCTTCGATGAGCACGGACGTATCGTCGCTACTCGTTCGACGCATGTCGACATCACCGACCGTAAGCGAGCTGAAGAAGCGCTTCGTCTCAGCGAACAGCGATTGGCCAGCATACTCGACTCAGCTATGGATGCGATTCTAACATTCGATACGCAACGCCGCGTCGAACTCTTTAATGACGCCGCCGAGCAAATGTTCCGCTGCTCAGAAGCTGAGGTCCTCGGCCAGCCGCTTGATCGTTTTCTCACAAACAGTTTTCGCCAGGCGCTCGACCGCTCCATACAAGCCTTCACCCAGAACAGCCATACGGCGCCATATCTCACAGCGCCGGGTGGACTGACCGCGAAACGGGCCGACGGCAGGGAGTTCCCGATCGAAGCTGCCATCTCCCATATCGAGGTCGGGGGCCGGCAACTCTACACTCTCATTATACGAGACCTTGATGAACGTCGGCGGATTGAGGAAGAACTCACCCAAATCAACCGCCAGAACGAGTATCTGCAGGAAGAAATCCGATCCGTCCATAATTTTGCTGAAATCGTCGGACAGAGCCGCACACTCAAGGCGGCGCTCGATCAGGTGCAATTAGTTGCGAGTACGGATTCCTCAGTGTTAATCCTGGGCGAGACAGGAACCGGGAAAGAACTCGTTGCCCGCGCCGTCCATGCCAACAGCAAACGCCAAGCCCGCCCACTCGTCAAGGTCAACTGCGCGGCGCTGCCGAGCGGTTTGGTAGAAAGTGAGCTATTTGGGCACGAGAAAGGAGCCTTTACCGGAGCCACAGAAAAACGCATCGGTCGATTCGAACTCGCCGATGGTGGGACACTCTTCCTTGACGAAATTGGCGAGATGCCGCCTGAGGCGCAAGTGAAACTCTTGCGTGTCCTGCAAGAGCAGGAATTCGAGCGGGTGGGAGGGAGCAAGACCATACGAGTCAACGTCCGTCTAATCGCGGCGACCAACCGGGACATGGCGACGGCAGTAGCCGAAGGCAAAATTCGCCAAGATCTCTATTACCGACTGAATGTGTTTCCCATATCGCTGCCGCCGCTCCGTCACCGTCCGGAAGACATTCCGCTCTTGGTGCACTACTTTGTCACCCGCTACGCCGCCAAGATTGGTCGCCCCCTCTCTCGTATCCCCAAAGAAGTGATGCAGCGCCTCGCCGCCTATGCCTGGCCGGGCAATGTCCGTGAGCTAGAAAATGTGATTGAGCGTGCAGTGATTCTTTCTCCCGGATCGGACCTCCTCCTGGGACCTGAAGCGCTGCCAGTATCAGCCGCCGCCAACGTTGCCGCTAACGAGACTATTTCGTCTCCACATAACGCACCGGCAAATGTCCTCACGTTGGAGCAAGCCGAGCGTCAATATATCATTACCACACTTAAACAGACGCAATGGCGGATTGATGGTCCAGAAGGGGCCGCACAGCTCCTGGGCGTCCCAGCGAGCACTCTGCGGAGTCGCATGAAGAAACTCGGTATTCAACGGAGCACGGTGGAAGTTTCGTAGATCCGCGATATGTCGCGGGGCTCCCTCTCAGACGTCGACAAGGATAATGGAAGCGAAAGCGACAATTTCTTTATATATTTCACTGCATTATTTAACTGAAACGAGATCCTCTCCATCGCGGCATGCGGGTTGCTCAAGAAGTCAGCATGCTGAGAATCACACCACTGCAACAGGATACGAGAGTCACGCGGTTCCGCATTGAGGGGCAGCTTACCCAACAGACGGCGGAAGAACTCAGAGCGTCATGTACTATACGCCTCGATCATCCGCGAACCTTACTGCTCGATCTCTCCGCAGTGACGTTCGCGGATGCGACTGGCGTCGCCATCTTGTACGGCTTGGTTGAGCAGGACGCTGTGCTCATCGGCTGTTCAGGGTTTCTCTCCGAACTATTACAGCTACACAGCGCAGAGAAGAAATCCGCGCCAATACCTGCTCTTGCTGATGATGAGCTCTGCGAAGCACAGCTCATCGAAGGGTTACGCAGCGGAGAAGACTCCGCCTTTGAGCAGCTCGTGCGACAGCACACCGGTCGCCTGCTTGCTACTGCACGACGCATGCTGAGCAACGAGCATGATGCACAAGACGCGGTACAAGAGGCGTTCCTCTCCGCGTTCAAAGCTATCAAGGAGTTTACCGGGGCGGCCAAGCTTTCCACGTGGTTGCACCGCATCGTCGTCAACGCCGCCTTAATGAAACTCCGCAGCCGTCGGAGGAAGCGGGAAGAACCGATTGACGATTTGCTGCCTCGTTTCGACTCAGACGGTGAGTGGGCCAGTAAAGTCGACAGTTGGGAGACTCCGAGCGAGGCGCTCCTTCAGCAGCAGGAAACACGCGCGGCGGTGCAGCGGTGTATTGACAGCTTACCAGAGAGATTCCGCACCGTTTTATTGCTCCGGGACATCGAGGATATGGATACAGAAGAGACGGCGGCTCTATTAGAGGTCACCCCAAACGCCGTAAAGATCCGATTGCATAGAGCACGACAAGCGGTGCGGACACTGCTGGAAAAAGAACTCGCCGGCAAAGAAGGAATCTGAAAAAGTTCGCGACTCAAAACATATTTGTTCACATGATGGTGCAGTGATCCCCTAAGAACGCATCGACCAGTTGGCAAGGTGCGAAAAAGATTACAGTAGACTACGTCATCCTCCGCTTCCGTTTATCCGTCGGCCCGGACCATCAGCGCGGGCCGGATTGCATTCGGTTGTTCGACGAGGAAGTACTACCGCAATTCCCGACCCAATGAGGGGCACGGGAAAGACAGCCCTTTACGCATCTCCCTCATCGAGTTCTAGAAGAGGACGAATTTTTTTATGGCGACGTACACGCCGCATCTGCAGCATTGAGTTTGGCTGTTGTAGCGACGGGGGCGGCCAATTCTTAAGCCCGCGTCGAATGGCGTTGGGCTCAAGCCCTAAATGATCACAAATGCTTTCAAACGAATACAGCCAATCCTGATCGTCACTCCAGAACCACGCCGAGAGTTCTTGAAACATGCGGCGCTCGCGCCCATTACGGACAGAGTTGCACCGAAACCAACATGTCACGGCGTCTTGCAACACAGCAAGCATGAGGCGATATTCACTGTTCCAGCGCATGGCGACCTGCGCATCTTCCCCCCACACTTGTTCGGCTAGCAATGGTTTCATGGCGGTGATTTGCCGCTCGGTCCACTCGGATTGTTGTCCATTGATAAAGGGAAAAGCAGCCTCGATGGCGCTTTGTGTTTGTGTCATAGCCACTCTCATTTCCACTCCTTACTCCACTGCCAGACTGAGCTTTTCAAAAAACGGTGTACTCTACCACATAACAGCTGAGAAGAACCTGAAACTTCCTGAGAAAAAATTCAGGAAATTTTGGTTACGACCTCTTCCTTTTCATACAGAAAATGCTTTAATATTTCCCTTGAATATTGAGGTCTTGCTCGAAAGAGGGTAAAGGCGTTTCCATCTGCTTCCTGGAGACGCTTCGGTTCCGTCACTTGACCGCTTTCGTAGAATCTTGATAAGTCCCAGTGAAGTCATCGCAGGGAAGTAGCAACAGAGCTCCTTGGGCAGAAAGGACGTTCGCTGCATCCATAAGTCTGAAGTCTGAGCTTGCTGGAAAGAGGCCAAGGATGCGGGTGTTATTAGTTGAAGATGAGTTAGGACTCGTTGAAGCGATACGGTTGGGATTACAAGCAGAAGCAATTTCCGTCGACTGCGCGTTTGACGGTGAAGACGGACTCTTCAAGGCTCAAGAAGGCGTCTATGACGCGATTGTCCTTGACCTGATGCTGCCGGGACGCAACGGTTATGAAATCTGTACGAAACTACGCGAAGCCGAAGTATGGACTCCTATTCTCATGCTCACGGCTCGAGACCAGGAAGACACAGAAACACGAGCGCTCAACATTGGCGCCGACGATTTTCTCGCTAAACCATTTTCCTACCCAGTCTTAGTCGCACGTCTGCGCGCTCTCGCGCGGCGAGGCGCTACCCCTCGTCCGACGGTCATTCGCGTCGGCAACCTTGAACTCGACCCTACACGACGCACCTGTACACGAGAAAGCGTCGCTATCAGCCTCACAGCTAGAGAGTTTTCCCTGCTTGAATTCTTGTTACGACGACCAGGGGCCGTACTCTCAAAACAACAAATCCTTGATCATGTCTGGGGATTCGATTTCGAGGGGGACGAAAACATCGTAGAAGTCTACATTGGCTATCTGCGTCGCAAAATAGATGAACCATTTCGACAGCGCTCGATCCAAACCGTGCGCGGCGTCGGGTATCGTTTCCTTCGAGATGAGGCATAAGATGGGATGGTTTTCTATGGCTTCAATCCGTAGTCTGCGCGTCCGCCTTACGTTAACGTCAATCGGCGTGGTGGCGATGACGCTTATGATTGCGGGCTTGTCCTTTTTGTTGCTCTTCAAGTCGCAATTGATCAAAAAAATTCTCGAACGTGATACGACTACCGCAGTGCAAGAAGTGCTACTCGCTGTCTATAGCGCTCGGTTCCCTGTCTTGTTTCCATTGGTCAATTTGCCTGGTCTCGAAGGGGGCACAACGGTCCAGGTATTCGAACGAGATGGAGCCGTCCTGTATAATCGGCGCGGCGACCCTCTCACGTCGCCCCCACCCTCTCCACCCAGGATCGCCTTTCAAACGAATCAGTTCCCGCCGCTTGCGGACGGGCTTGATGCCCAGCGAGAATTTGAAGAGGTTTTTGTGGAGCTGGATGAATGCTTGTTGAAAGCAGGAGAAAATCCTCGCGAGTTTGGCAGCGCCTTCATGGAACAAAATTCTAATGTTCACCCGTTCATCCAAATCAACTTTACGAACCAGGCGCTGGAATCTTGTTTCGCAAGACAACGAGAAGCGTTTCTATACACCAGTAAGATTTTTGCTGAGCGTACGGTGAAAAGCACCGTTTCTCGCGCCTGGAATGGAAAGCGCAGCCTCATCACCGGGGTGAGCATGTGGCGCCCCGACGGCGCTACGCCAGTCACGGCAGTCGTCGTCACCTCCCTTTATGATGTTGATCAACGCATCGGAGAATTGTGGAAAGGCTTCCTCATCAGTCTCCCACTCCTGAGCCTTGTGGTCGGTCTTGTCTCCTGGACAATCGTCGGTCGATCGCTCAAACCAGTCGAAGCAATCCGTCAAGAAGTGGTCGCTATCGCGCACACCACTTTGGATCGTCGCATTCCCGAACCGCCAACGCAGGATGAGCTCGGACTTCTCGCCCGCACGATGAACGAAATGCTCGATCGACTGGAAGGCGCAGCCAAGGTGCAGCGCCAATTCATTTCCGACGCTTCACACGAATTAAAAAGCCCCCTCGCTTCGATACGCACCCAACTTGAAGTCGCGTTGGCCCACCCAACGCAAGCCTCCTGGGCAACCGTCGCCTCTCGTGTCCTTGAAGAAGCTCTACGTATGCAGCACCTGGTTAGCGAGCTGCTTGAGCTTGCCCGCATGGATGAACAAGATGCAGAGTCGTACCTTGGCGAGCAAACTATTATCGATCTCGACGACATTGTGTTTACGGAAGCGAAAAATATTCGTCACCGACGCGTCCGTATCGACGGCGTCTCAGCCGGCCAAGTGCGCGGCAACACCAGTCAACTTCGGCAAATGCTGCGCAATCTGCTCGACAATGCAGCGCGCTATGCAAGAGAAGAGATCCGCATAGGCTTAGAAACCGTGCAGCAACATGTTGTGCTTGTGGTTGAAGATGATGGCCCTGGCATCCCTCCGCACGAACGCGAACGCATCTTCGATCGATTTACTCGGCTGGAAGCAAGTCGTAGTCGGAATGCCGGAAACTCTGGGTTAGGCCTTGCGGTGGTGCAAGGCATCGTCCTTCGACATGGGGGAAATATCACTGTAGGGCGCGCCGGCATTGGGGGCGCACGCTTCGAAGCCACCTTCCCGGCTGTGATCGACCTACAAGCACAAACAGCTTGACTAGCTCTCTGATCAAGGCTGCGCCGCGACCTGCGTCAGCGTGACTTTCACCGCCACTGTCTTGCCGGAGGAAACTCGCTCGGGACGTGGACGAAAAAGCCCCAGCCAGGCGATCCAATACTTCTGACTGTAGGCGGCGGACATTTGCTCGACGATGTTGAGATCTTTCACCACCTGGGCTTCGCCTTCCACCAGCGGACCATCTTTACGTCCAACCCAAATCCGCACGGGGCTGCCGCGTTGAATACGCCGCGCTTTGTAGCTTGAGGGCGATGTTGTAAAGTAGATGACACCGTCTTTGTAGGAGAACCATATTGGCGCCGGCTCACTCCACTGCCCGTTCGCCCGGCGCGTCGCCACATAGATATAGGATTCGGTTTTGAGAGCAGTCTCGATCGTTTCGCTCAAGCGCTCAGCTCCTTGCGTTATCGCGGTTAGACAAAAACTGCCGGCAATCAACCACAGCAAGAACAATTTCCACACGCACGCCTCCTCGTTTTCTCATTTTTGTTGTACGCGGGGTTTACGATAACATTTTTCGCTTACGGATTGAATTGGCGGCATTGCGCCATCGGGTCATAACGGCATTGCGTCATTTGTTCATTGCTAAAAATAATCCGACAAGACATCAAGAATGCAATCACTCAATGACTCAATTCTTCGATCAGCTCCTTCGCCTCTCGCAAATCCTTCGTGTCAAATCCTTCGGTGAACCAGTTGTAGATCTCTACTAACATCTTGTGAGCTTCTTGTTGTATGCCTTGTTGCTGCCACAAGCGCGCGAGGCTCATGATCGCACGGAGTTCCAGAGACTTGGCTTGTTGTTTCTCGGCAATGGTGATGGCGCTGCGGAAACACGCTTCGGCTTTGCCTTGAGCATCAGGCCTCAAGGACCGAGAATAAGCCGCTTCTTCCTGTTGCCCGTTGTCTGTTGTCCGTTGACTTTCCTGTTGGAGTGTCAGCTCGCCTTTCAACCGATAGAACTCCGCTTGATAGAATCGCTCGCCTTCTATCTCCATCCTCGCCAGCACCTCATCGAGCACCCTCAGTCCTTTTTCGACTTGTCCTGCTCTTCCATAGCACTCTGCCAACAGCGCCAAAAAATACGAGCGTGAGACCTCTCCCCCTGCTGCTTGATACGCAGCCAGCACTTCACGAAGCTGCACGATCGTCTCAGCGTGCTGGTGTGACTCTGGTTGCACGCGAACCTGAGTGAGAGTTCCCCAAGCCAGCCAAAACGGGATTCCCTGCGCGGTACACAAAGGAATCAATTCTCCCGTGTACTCGTGAGCTGCCCGTGCCTCTCCACGGAAGCACCGGAGCAAAGCCGCAAAACTGATGACATAGGCCAAGGTAAACGGATGCCCTAACCCCCGAGCGAGGGCGAGCGCTTCCTCGGTCTTTTGCAGCGCCTGGTCTGAATAGCCCAGAAACCACAACACCCACCCTTCGAAGGCCAAACACGGGGCTCCCGGATCCTGCCCGTAGAGCAAGGTATGGGTGGGGTGTTGCTGGGTATCATATAAAGGCCCGATGTTTCGCAGGTGGGCGTAAGCAGGGGCAAACTCTCCTAACCAGGTGAGGATCGCTCCTTGCGCATAGTGAGCCCACAGCAGCAATCCTCGCTCTTGTACCTTCTGTGCTAGTCGAAGGAGCTGTTCTGCTAACTCCTGCGCCATCAAGACTTTCCCGAGGATAATGTAGGTCACAAACAAGCCCCAGAGCACGGGGAAGAGTTGTGGGGTCTCCCCGACGGACCGACACAGCGTGTGGGCCCGAGTGTAGACGGCTTCTACCTCTGGGGACCCCCAGCCCTTGGCCGCAATGAGTGGACCACCTAAGAGCACGTGCAGTGTCAATTCTTGCTGCGTGCGCTCCCGTGTCTCCGATAAGGTAGGCAACAGCGCTATCGCTGTTGTGAAATGCGAGATGGCTTCTGCATTGGCGGACCGCTGCACGGCTTGCTGTCCGGCATGTTGCAGATAGTCAACTGCCTTCTGCGTATTACCACTCCGACTATAATGATGCGCGAGGTTGCTATAGTGGTCTTCCAAGACGGCTTGGTAGAGGGTTTCCATTGCCTGCGCTGTGCGCTCATGCAAGGCTTTACGCCGCTCCTGAAGGAGAGAGCCGTAGGCCACTTCCTGCGTCAGGGCGTGTTTGAACACATATTCGACTTCGGGAAGGGTGGGCTGTTCGTAGAGAAACCCTTTGCGCTGGAGCGCGGATAACCCGCGATACAGCTCCTCTTCAGGCTGGGGAATGACCTGGCGCACGAGGCTCAAGGGAAATTCCCGCCCAATGACCGCCAGTTGCTGCAAGAGCGCTTTCTCGTCTGGCGCGAGCCGATCAATCCGCGCGGCCAGCACGCCTTGTACGGTAGGAGGCGTCTGCAGTGAGGCGGCAGGGTGCGTGAGCTGATAGCTCCCAGTTGCTCCAACCAAAACGCCCTCTTCAGCTAGAGCCTGTATTATTTCTTCCATAAAGAACGGTGTCCCTTCCGTCTTCTCTAGAATCAGACGTTTGAGGCCGCGTAGGGGCGCACCTGTGTGTGCGCCCGGTTCCGGCGGGCCGACACGTAGGTCGGCCCCTACGGTCGCACCTAACAACACATCCAGAAACTCCTCGGCCTCAGCGTTGCCCAGGGGGGTGAGCCGCAGTTGCGTGTAGTAGCCTTTGCTGCCCCACTCGTGGCAATATTCGGGCCGATAGTTCACGAGCAGCAGGATCTTGGTCGATGCGACCGTTTCACTGAACATGTCGAGAAAGCCTTGGGTCTCACTGTCAATCCAGTGGAGATCTTCAAAGACGAGGAGCAGCGGTTGGGTAAGACTCTCACGCAGCAGTAACTTCTTGAGCGCATCAAACGTCCGGCGGCGGCGAATCTGCGGGTCCATCTGTTGCAAGGGTGACGGCTGTTCTTCAATCCCCAAGAGAGCAAAGAGATAGGGCAGCGTGTCTTCCAGGTGGCGGTCTAACTCCAACACTTTGCCAATGACTTTCTGCCGTCGCGTCCGTTCGTCATCCTGGAGCTGCATCTGGAAGTAGTCTTTGAGCAATTCAATGAGGGGCAGATAGGATGACGCTTTGCCGTGCGAGACGGAGTAGGCTTCCAGCACGAGACAGCCGCTCTGCGCGGTCCGTTTGAATTCATAGAAGAGCCGCGACTTGCCTAAACCCGGCTCTCCCATCACGCCGACAATTTGCCCATGGCCCGCCTTGACTTGGGCGAGCGCCCGCTGCAGCTGCTCCACTTCACCCTGACGCCCAATAAATCGGGTCAGCCCCCGGCGAGCCGCCACTTGCAGTTTAGTTCGTAGTGGTCCGAGCCCCAGCACTTCATAGACCTCCAGCGGTGCTTCCACTCCTTTGATCTCTGCGGCACCTAACGCTGTGAACGCGAAGTAGCCCTCAGTGAGTCGGTGGGTGTACTCCGTCACCAGAATCGCCCCCGGCGTCGCCATCTGCTCCATGCGAGCCGCGAGGTTGATGGAATGGCCCACGGGAACATAGTCTGTGTGTAAATCGTCTTTGCGGATCGAGCGCACCACAACTTCGCCTGTGTTCACCCCGACGCGCATGGCCAAAGGCACGCTGTGTTTCAGTCGGATCTGATCCCCGTAGCGACGCATCTCGTCCTGCATGCGCAAGGCTGCATACAAGGCCCGCTGGGGATGATCCTCGTGTGCGAGAGGAGCACCAAACAAGGCAAAGATGCCATCTCCTAAGGCTTGTGCCACATAGCCTTCATAGCGATGCACGGCATCCATCATGAGCTGTAAGGCAGGGTCAATGATGGCCCGCGCGTCTTCAGGATCAAGCCCTTCGATCAATGCCGTCGAGCCTTTGAGATCGGCAAACAGTGCAGTGATGGTCTTGCGTTCACCATCAGTGGCTCCGCGCGCTTCTAGGGCAGTTTGCTCCGCACGAATCCGCTCGGCCAGATGCGGGGGCGTATAACTGACGGGGGTCTGCGGCTGCGCTGTCCTGCTGAAGGACAAAGAGGAAAGAGCACTCGTTCCCGTCCAAACCAGGACCTTGCCTCCTTCATCAACGGCCACCTGTTGCCCCTCGATGAGCTCTTCCTTGAGCGCCTCGAGGTCTCCGTCGTCCAGCTTGAACTGGGCCCGCAGCATCCGGTACGTAATCCGCCCACGTTGCGCCAGCTGTTCCCGGACCTGGTCCAATATCGCAAACAGATCCATTAGCGTCCTGCTCCTAACTCGTCCAACAACGTTTTGGCCTCTTGCAAGTCCTTCGTGTCGAACCCTTCAGTAAACCAGCCGTAGATTTCTGCTAACAGCTCGTGAGCTTCGTGTTGTTTGCCTTGCTGTTGCCATAGACGGGCGAGGCTGGTCGAGGCGCGCAGCTCCAGGGACTTCGCCTGCTGCTTGCGGGCAATCTCAAGGGCCTTCTGAAAACATTCTTTGGCTTCTTCTCGAAGGTGTAATCCTAACCCTGGCACGCTTGCCTGTTGCAACAGTGCTCCTTTGAGCCGATACAGTTCAGCTTCGTAGTATCGCTCTCTTGTCCGCTGCACTTCATCAAGGGCTTCGGCTATTACGCTCAGTCCTTCCTCTGGTTTTCCTCCTTTTCCACATGCGTCAGCCAGGAGGGCAAGGAAATATGGTCGGTACAGATCGGCCCCGGTGGCTCGATAGGAGCTTAGCCCCTGGCGGATCTGGACAATGCCTCTTTCCGTTTGTCCTCGCTCAGCAAGCAGCCAGCCCTGTAGGATAGTTCCCGGAGCCAGCCAGAATGGAAATCCTTGCTCGGTACATCGAGTAACGGCTGCGTCTGCCCACTCTTGTGCTGCCTGGACTTCTCCACGGAATTGATGGAGCATGGCCGCAAAGTTGAGAGCAAACGCGAGGCTAAAAGGGTGAGACAGATCCTGGGCAAAGGTCAACATCTCATTGTTTTTCTTCAAGGCTTGGTCCGGATAGCCCAGAAACCATGGTGACCACGCCGCATAGGTGGAGCAAACTACTCGAGGGTCTTGGCTATAGAGGAAGGCATAGGAACCGTGCCATTGGGGATTGTACAGTGCAAGACCGTGCTCTAAGTGTTCTCGGCCCTGGGTGAACTCTCCCAACAAGAACAAACTGCACCCTAGTGTATAATGAGCAAGAGGAGCTCGGTCGTGGACATTCTTCGCTAAACCGAGAAGCTGCTCTCCCAGCTCACGCGCTGTCTCACGGTGACCACCTCCACACACATAGAAGAGCCACAGCCCCCACAGTGTTGAGAAGAGCTGAGGAGTCTCGCCCACTTGCTGACACAGCTCCCGAGCCCGCGTATAGGTCCTCTCCACCTCTGGAGCGGCGTAACCTTTGATATGTATCAGTGGCACACCAAGGGCAATTTGTAGCGTCAGTTCCTGCTGGCTGCGTTCTAGAGTGGCGGGCAAGGATTTGAGCACCTCGAGCCCCTTGGTGAGGTGCCCAGTCGCTTCGAGGTTGGCTGACCGCTCGATAGCCCTTTGTCCTGCCCGCTGCCAGTAGGGAACGGCTTGCCCGCCGAGCCCTGCTTCCGTGTAGTGATGGGCCACGAGTTCCGGCTGCGTATCGGCGATTCCTACAAATTGCACGACTATGACATGAGCAATCTGTTGGTGGAGCTGTTGCCGTTTGCTCTTCAATAACGATTGGTACGCTGCATCCTGCACCAGGGCATGCTTGAAGGTATAGGAGGCCTGTGGCACGAGGCCCCGCTGATACAACAGCTCCGCCTCCACCAACCGCTGCAGCCCCTGCTGCAAACTCCCTGCGTCTCGGTTAGTGACTGCGTGGAGCAGTTCGTAGCTAAACTCTCGTCCAATAGTTGCGCCCAGTTGAGCGATGTCCTTGGCTGACCCAAGCCGGTCAAGTCGCGCCATCAGCGAGTCCTGGAGTGTCGCGGGAATGGCCAACAAGCCGGGCACGGCTGGTTGCGCCCCTTCACTGAGTCCTGACTCTACCACGGTCTTGGTCAATTCTTCCACAAATAAGGGTACGCCATCCGTCTTGCTCACGATTTGCTGCACGATCGCTGCGGACAGGGCTTTGCCACTCATGACTTGCTCGACCATCGCCTCAGTCTGCCTGTGTCCCAAGCGGCTCAGCGTTATGTGGCTGAGGTGTGAACGGTTGCTCCAGGGTGGGCTGAACTCCGGACGGAACGTTAACAGCACTATCAGCTGCGTCGTAGGCGCTTGGTCCATCAGCAGGGTGAGCACTTCGAGTGTAGACGGATCGGCCCAGTGGGTATCTTCCCAGGTATTGTAGACGGGCTGCTGCGCTGCCTCCTCAATCAGCCACGCTACGAGAGCAACCTGCGTCTTCTCCTTTTGCTTTTGTGGGCTCATGGTGATCGGTGGGAAACCCTCAGGATGAGGCAACGAGAGCAAAGCAGCTAACAGGGGTACGGTGTCCGCCTGAGGGAAGCGATAGCGGCTAAGCAGGTGTTGGAGTTTCTCCAGCTTGATAGCAGGTGAGTCCTCACGCGCAAACTGGAGCAGGCGTTGCAGGTGCTCGATGAGAGGATATAGGGCACTGTTCTGGTGATAGGGCGAGCAGCGAAACTCAATGCACGTGATCCCTTCATGTACGAGTTGTTCTTTGAACTCTTGCACGAGACGCGACTTGCCGATGCCGGGTTCACCGCTGAGCAACACGACTTGGCCGGCTCCCCTTTTGGCCTGCCACCACCGCTCGCGCAACAGCCCAACTTCCAGCTCGCGGCCTATCAGCGGGGTTAACCCAGCGTTGACTGCCGCCTCAAAGCGACTCTGCGCGCTACTGTCCCCAACGACGCGGTACACCGCCACCGGCGTAGAGACGCCCTTGAAGAATTGAGGACCCAAGTCCTGGCACGCGAACAAGCCATGCACCAAGCGCTGTGTCGCCGCACTAATGACTACCATGTTGGGCTCGGCCACGCCCTGTACGCGGGCAGCTAGATTGGGGGTCTCGCCGAGCGCGAGAATTTCCCGTTGCTCGCGACTGCCGATTGCGCCAATAACGACTAACCCGGTGTGAATGCCGATGCGCACCTGGAGGGGCGCCGCAGGCTGCCCCCCTCCGTTTTGCTTCTGGAGCGCCGCGACAATCCCCACTCCCGCTCGTACGGCTCGCGCGGCGTCATCCTCATGCGCTACGGGATACCCAAAGTAGACCAGCAACCCGTCCCCCAGATGTTGGGCGATATGCCCAGCATACCGTCGGATCACGGCGGTGCAGGTCGCTTGATAGTGCTGCACCACTTCTCGTAGCTCTTCAGGGTCGAGTTGTTCAGACAACGCGGTCGACCCCACCAAATCGCAGAACATCACGGTCAGCTGGCGCCGCTCCGCTGTGTCCAGTCTTAGATCTCTTGGTCCGTCCGGCCCAGACTCAGCGTTGGAGAGTACTGGTCTTGGCTCCGCTCCTTCAATTTTCTGTCGCCCCATTTCTGGGGGTGCTGCCGCACCTGTCCAGACTAGCACCTTGCCGCCTTCATCAACGGCCACCTGTTGCCCCTCGATGAGCTCTTCTCTGAGCGCCTCGAGGTCTCCGTCGTCCAGCTTGAACTGGGCCCGCAGCATCCGGTACGTAATCCGCCCACGTTGCGCTAGCTGTTCCCGGACCCGGTCCAATATCGCAAACAGGTCCATTAGCGTCCTGCTCCTAACTCGTCCGACAGCACCTTCGCCTCTTGCAAATCTTTGGTGTCGAGCCCTTCGGTGAACCAGTTGTAAATTGTAGACAACATGGCGTGCGCTTCGTGTGGCTTGCCCTGCTGCTGCCACAACCGCGCGAGGCTCATCACCGCTCGCAGTTCCAGCGCCTTGGCGTGCTGCTGACGGGCAATAGCAATGGCCTTGTGAAAACACTCTTCCGCCTCTACCACTTTGGACTTGGGACCTTCGACGTGTGACAGTAGTGTCAGTTCTCCTTTAAGCCGATGCAACTCAGCTTCATAGTGGCGCACCTCTGTCTTCTGCACGGCGGCTAACGCCGCCTCCACCACCCTCAACCCTTCGGCGCTCCGTCCCTCTTTCCCATAGATCTCAGCCAAGAGCGCCAGAAAATACGGCCGGAGTAACTCTGCGCCTGTCGCCCGTGACGTGGCCAACCCCTGCTGCATGTTGGCCACTCCTGTTTCTTGCTGTCCTTGTTCCACGAGCGCCCAGCCCCGCTGGGTCGTGGCCCAGGCCAGCCAATCGGGAAAACCCTGCTCGGTAGATAACACCATCGCAGCTTCGGCGCACTCTTGGGTTGCCTGCACCTCTCTGCGGAGCTGATGGAGCCACGCTACAAAGGTCAAGGCAAAGGCTTGACTGTGGGGATGGGACACCTTCTCGGCCAGTGTGAGGACTTCCTGGCTTCTCTGCAGCGCTTGGTCAGGATAACCCAGATGCCCCAGCGTCCAGAGCAAATAGGAGAGACAATACACGCCGGGATCCACGGCATACAACAAGGCCAAGGTGTGGTGAGTGGGCGGCTCATAGAGAGTGACGCCCTGCTCCAGATGTGCGCGCGCCGTCCGCAACTCTCCTCGCCAGAACGCCGTATTCCCTACCGCAAAATGAGCGATCAGGAGCATGAGTGCATCTTGGCCCCTCTGGGCCAAGTCCAGCATCTGCGCCGCCAATGTCTGTGCCCGGGGTAATTCTGCCCGCAGCAGACACACTAACCACAGCCCCCAGACCACAAAGCCCAGTTGGGAGACCTCTCCCACTTGTTCGCAGAGTTCCTGAGCCCGGCTGTAGGTCCGTTCGACTTCAGGAGCCGCCCAGCCTTTGGTGGCAATCAGAGCCGGACCCAGCGTGAGCTGGAGCTGTAACTCCTGCTGGGCGCGCAGAGGAGAATCGCAGGCCTGCAGCAGGGCGAGCCCTGTAATGAGGTGACTCATCGCCTCGGTGTAGGCCGAGTGCGCGATGGCGCGTTGTCCCGCCCGCTGCCAGTAGGGTAGGGCCTGGTCGACAAGCCCCGCCTCCGTGTAATGCTGCGCCACCACTTCCGGTTGCGTTTCTGTCGTCTCCGGAAATTGCGCTTCCAGCACCTGGGCAATCTGTTGATGATATTGCTGCCGCGTGCTCTTGAGTAACGAGTGGTACGCCGTATCTTGGATCAGCGCATGCTTGAAGAGATACCGACTCTTTTCGCCGACGCTACGGTGGTAGAGAATTTCCGCCTCCACCAACTTGGCGAGGGCGGAGTGTAAAGCCGTGTCGCTAAGCAGCGTCACAGCCTGCAGGAGGTCGTAGGAGAATTCTCGCCCCAGCGTTGCGGCGAGTTGCGCGACCTGGCGTGCCTCGGATAATCGATCCAGCCGGGCCAGTAACGCTTCCTGTAAGGTGGCGGGAATGCTGAAGGGCCGAGACGCCGCAGGCTGCGCGCCTATGGACCCCCCAGCTTCAAGGACACTCTTGGTCAACTCTTCCACGAACAACGGGACGCCGTCGGTCTTAGCAAGAATCTGCTCGATAACTTCAGGAGAGAGAGCATGGTCTTCGATCACGTGCGCAATCATCGCCTCGACCTGCCGTTGGCCCAGCCGGTTGAGCACCAGATGCGACAGATGCGACCGGGGCTTCCACGGCGGCGTAAACTCCGGGCGGAAGGTCAAGACCAGCAACAGTTTGGTGGTCGGCGCTTGTTCGATCAACAGCGTCAAGAATTCTACCGATGATGGGTCCGCCCAGTGCACATCCTCCCACACCACCGTGACGTACCGCTCCGCCTGTGCGGTGAGGAACTGCAGCACCGCTTGCAGCGTACGCTCCCTCTGCTTCTGCGGCGTGAGCGTCAACGCTGAATATGGCAATGGCAACGGTAATAACAACAGCGCAGTGAACAAGGGCAACGTGTCCTGCATCCCATACCCGCTCAGGGCGCGCTCGAGCCTGGCGACTTTCTTCTCGTCGGTTTCATGCCCCGTCAACACCACTGTCCGCTGCAACATGTCAACAAGCGGATAGAGGGCGCTCTGCTGATGGTAAGGCGAGCAACGGGCTTCCAACAGCAACGACCCTTCACTCGTGACGCGTTCCTTCAGGGTGGAAGCCAACCGCGATTTGCCGATGCCCGGTTCGCCGCTGAGCAACACCACTTGCCCCCGACCCTCTTTGGCCTGTTGCCAACGATTGAGCAGCAGGCCTATTTCCTGTTCTCGCCCGACGAACGGCGTCAGGGGCGTACGGTCCGCTAGAGCAAACGCTGGATGGCGCTCGCCCTGTACGTGGTAGATGGCTAGCGGCGTGTCGAGGCCTTTGACTACCTGTGCTCCCAACGGCTGACACGCGAACTGCCGTTCAACCAAACGGTGTGTCGCGGCGCTGAGAAGCACGGTGTTGGGCTCGGCTAAACCTTGGAGGCGGGCCGCGATGTTCGGGGTCTCGCCCAAGGCAAGATGTTCCCTCCGCCCTCCGGCCCCAATCTCACCCACCACCACGACGCCAGTGTGGACCCCAATGCGCACCTGCCACGCCCCCTGTCTGTCCCGTTGCCCGCTGTCTCGTTCCTGGCGACGGAGCGCGTTAATAATCTCCAGGCTGGTCCGCACCGCCCGGCGCGCATCGTCTTCATGCGCGATAGGATAGCCAAAGTAGACCAGCAGACCATCGCCAAGATACTGCGCGATAGAGCCGTCATGGCGCTGGATCACCTCCGCACAGAGCTTCTGATAGGCCCGCACGAGGTCGCGGAAATCTTCCGGGTCGAGTCGGGTAGACAGCGCGGTGGAGCCCACCAAATCACAGAACATGACGGTCAGCTGGCGGCGCTCTGCCACGTCCAGTCTGGGCTCGCTCGGTGTGTCTGCCCGAGAGTCAGTAGCTGTGAGGGTTGAACTGAGCTTTGGTTCTCTGATTCCTTGTGTCCCCGTCTCCTGGGCTGCTACGGTGCCTGTCCACACCAGCATCTTACCGTCTTTGTCCACCGCCACCGCTTGGATCTCAATCAACTCAAACTTCACGTCTTCCAAGGCCGCGTCGTCCAGGGCAAATTGCCGCTGGATGATGCGGTAGGACAGCCGGCCCTGCTGCTGTAACACCACCCGGACCTGCGCGACGATGTCGATAATGTCCATCAATGGGCCTCCACTAAATCGTCCAACAGCGCCTTTGCCTCTTGCAGGTCTTTGGTGTCGAAGCCTTCGGTGAACCAATGGTAGATGGTAGACAACGTGTTCCGTGCTTCATGGTGCTTGCCTTGTTGGCGCCACAGTTGGGCTAAACTCACTGCTGCTCGCAGCTCCAGTGACTTCGCGCTCTGGCGCTGGGCAATCGCGGTCGCCTTGAGAAAACACGCTTCGGCTTCGCCTTGGACCCCAGGGAGCGGGGAGCGGGGATCAGGAATGCGGACGTTTTGTAAGAGGAGTTTGCCTTTGAGGCGGTAGAGTTCCGCTTCGTAGGAACGCTCGCCCGTTTCCTCTACTGCGGCGAACGCCTCGGTAAGCAACTGCAGGCCTTCCTCTTGCCGATCGGCTCTCTGATAGGCCTCGATCAAGAGGGCGCAGCTCCAGGGCCTCCACAATTTTATCCCCGTCGAACGAAACGCCTCCCATCCCTGACGCATAAGAGCAATGCCGTCCTCCCCTTGTTCCTCAATGAAAGTCCACCCTCGAAGTATGGCGCCCAGTGCAAGCCAGTGCGAAAATCCCTGCTCTGCAGAAAGGGTAAGGCTTTCCTCGATGCGCTCCTGGGCGCGCTCCCCTTCTCTGCGAAGTTGATGCGTAAACGCAAGAAACAGGAGCGCATGAGCGAGACTATGCGGATGCGCGAGGGATTGCGCCAGCTGCAGCGTCTCGGACGCTCGCTGGAGGGCCTGATCCGGATAGCCAAGCTGCCATAAAGCAAAGGCCCCGTACGAAAGGCACAGGACCCCAGGGTCAGTCAAATAGAGGAAGAGCCGGGACTGATGGTGTGGCAAATCATAAGCAGCGCTGCCTTGCTCTACCTGATCCCGAGCCGCCCTAAACTCTCCCGACCAGAACAAAGAGAGTCCCGACATACTGTAGGCTTCAGGCAGCAGCAGTCTCTCGTGATTGCGTTGAGCGGCTTGGAGAAACTGCTGGCTGATCTCGTGCAATGCCCGCAATTCTCCAGACGTAATCGACGTCCAGAAGAGACCGCGTAAGACAGGACACAGCTGTGAGGAGTCGGCGATCTGCTCACTGAGCTTCCTGGCATCCGCGTAAAATTCTTTCATTTCCCACGAGGCGAATCCCTTGGTCGCCATCAAGACTGGACCCAGAACCACGCGGAGAGTGAGTTCCTGCTGGCTGCGCTGAGGAGTGACGGGCAAGCGAGGTAACAGGTCTAATGCGGTGGTCAAAAGCCCCACCGCTTCCATAGCAGACCGCTGCACGGCCTGTTGTCCCGCAAGCTGGAGATAGTCCACAGCCTTCTGCGCGTTACCACTGCGGCTGTAGTGCGACGCCAGTTCACTATAGTGATCCTCTAAGCGGTCGTGAAAGAGCATTTCGATGGCCTGTGCCGCCTGTTCATGCAGCACTTTGCGCCGTTCCATGAGCAGGGAGGTATACGCCACCTCCTGCGTGAGCGCATGCTTGAAGACGTAGTCGGGTTCGGGAAAGGCAGGCTGCTCGTAAATGAATTCGGCGTCGCGCAAGCGGGAGAGACGGTGGTGCAACGTCTCTTCTGAGTGGCCCACTACCTGTTTGAGTAATCCAAGGGAAAAGGCTTTCCCGATCACCGCCAGCGTTTGCAGGAGTTCTTTTGCCTCCGACGGCAGGCGGTCGATCCGGGAGGCCAGTACGGCTTGGACCGTGGGCGGAATGTGAAGATCCGTTGGGAGAAGGGACCGGCTCGACACCCCTATGATATCTCGTTCGGTCAATTCTTGCACGATCTCTTCCATAAAGAACGGATTGCCTTCCGTTTTGCGAAGGATGAAGCGTTTCAAGTCCTGAAGGGTCGTCATGGGTTGGGGCCCGACTTTTCTCTCGAGTAATGCATCCAGCATTTCCTCCGCTTCTTGCGGGCGGAGGGGATCGAGACGGAGTTGCGTGTAGTAGGTCTTGTTGCCCCACTGGTGGTGATATTCGGGACGATAGTTCACGAGCAATACTATCCGTACACTCGCGATACTTTCACTCAGGAGACTCAGAAACGCTTGCGTTTCCGCGTCGAGCCAATGCAGGTCCTCAAAAATCACCAGGAGCGGTTGATTGAGGCTTTCGCGCACGAGTAACCGTTTGATGGCCTCCAGTGTCCGCTGACGCCGGATCTGTGGATCCATGTGCTGGAGTGATGAAGTCGGCTCGGCTACGCCCAGCAGGAAGAACAGATACGGCAGTGTATCTTCGAGACTACGATCAAGCGTGAGCACTTTGCCAGTGATCTTTTCGCGCCGTTTACGCTCGTCATCTTGGGCGGCTAATTGAAAATAGTTCTTGAGCAGGTCAATCAGCGGCAAGTACGGATAGGCTTTGCCGTGAGACACGGAGAACGTTTCCAGGAGTAAACAGCCAGACTGAAGCAACAACTTGAACTCGTGAAACAAGCGTGACTTGCCGACCCCAGGCTCGCCCATCACGCTGGCGATTTGTCCACGCCCCGCTTTGGCTTGCTCCAACGCATTGCGCAACGCATCGAGTTCTCGTTGCCGTCCAACAAACCGCGCCAGCCCGCGCTGCGCCGCCACCTGTAACTTGGTGCGCAGCGGTCCTATCCCCGTGACTTCGTAGATATTGAGCGGTGCGGTGACGCCTTTGATCTGCGCTGCACCCAGGGGTTTGGACTGGAAGTAGCCCTCTACCAGTTTGTGGGTGTGCTCGGTGATGAGGATCGCGCCAGGTGTAGCGAGGTTTTCCATGCGCGCTGCCACATGGGTCGAATGACCCACCGGGATGTAGTCCGTGTGGAGATCATCCTTGCGAATCGAGCGGACCACGACCTCACCCGTGTTCACCCCTACGCGGACTTGCAGATTGACGCCTTTCTCCAACCGCAACTGCTCGGCTTGCTTGCGGCTCTCTTCCTGCATGAGGAGCGCGGCATACAAAGCGCGCTGCGCGTGGTCTTCATGTGCAATGGGAGCCCCGAACAGCGCAAAAATGCCGTCCCCCATGGATTGCGCGACGTAGCCTTCATAGCGGTGGACAGCATCCATCATCAACTTGAGAGCGGGATCAATGATACGCCGAGCCTCTTCAGGATCGAGGTTTTCGATAAGTGAGGTAGACCCTTTGATGTCTGCAAACAAAGCAGTGATGGTTTTACGTTCGCCGTCAGGCACGCCGCGGGCTTCCATCGCTGCTCGCTCGGCCAGGATGCGTTCGGCCAAGTGCTTGGGCGTATAACTGCTTGGGGATTGGGGATGGGGCGTCGGATGTTGGAGTGGGGACTTCAATATCGTGTTGCGCCGCTGCGCCACCCCACCAGTTTCTGTCCCACCTGTCCACACCAGCATCCTGCCGTCTTGGTCGATCGCTAGCGCTTCGGCGTCGATCAGTTGCTCTTTCAAATCCTCCAGCGCCTCGTCGTCGAGGACAAACTCGCGCTTGAGCACCCGATAGGTCAGCTTCCCCGTGCGTTGCAGTAGCGCGCGCGCTTGGTCGACGACGTCGGAGAATTTCATCGCTCTTCTCCTAGCTCGGCCAACAGCGCCTTGGCCTCCTGCAAATCCTTCGTGTCAAACCCTTCGGTGAACAAACCGTAGATTTTGGCTAACAGCTGGTGAGCTGCTTGCTGCTTGTCTTGCTGCCGCCATAAGCGAGCGAGGCTTGTCGCTGCCCGCAGCTCCAGCGATTTCGCTTGCTGCCTACGAGCAATCTCAATCGCCTTGAGAAAAGACTCTTCCGCTGTGGCGACTTGGGGCTGGTGGCTTACGGCTTGCGACTGCAGCGTCAACTCGCCTTTCAGCCGATACAGCTCGGCTTCGTAATTTCGCTCCCCTCCGATATTCACCACAGCGAATGCCTCGGCTAGGACATCCAAGCCCTCATCGCTTTGTCTTGCTCTTCCGCACCCCTCTGCCAAGAGGGCAAGAAAATACGACCGGAAGAGTCCCGTTCCGGTCGCCAGATACGCCGCCAACCCTTGGCGCATATGCATGAGACCCTTTTCGATCTCTCCCTGCTCTGAGATCACCCAGCTTTGTATTATAGTCCCCCATGCGAGAAAGAAGGGAAACCTTTGCTCCTGACACAAGGCAACTGTCGCTTCTGCCTGCGTGTGGGCGGCTTGCAGCTCCCGGCGCTGCTGGTGAAGACAGGCAGTAAAGCCAAGCGCGAAGGCTAGACTAAAAGGATGAGCGAGGTGCTGGGCTCGGGTCAGTGCTTCGTAGCTCCTCTTCACCGCTTGCTCTGGATAGCCCAAGTGCCACAGCGGCCATGTGGACCACGCTGAACAGATCACTCCGGGGTCTTGGCCGTACAAAAATGCGTGAGGCCGATGCTGGTGCGGGTTGTAGAGAGCCATCCCTCGCTCAAAGTATGTTAGAGAGGCGGCAAACTCTCCCTGAAGGTGAGCGGTGTGTCCCAGCGCGAGCTGCGCTTCCATCAGCACTCCGGAGTCTTGGGCCTTCTGGGCGAGGGTAAGCAGAGATTGGCTCAGTTCACGGGCCTTCTGCACCTCTGCCCGTACTCCATAGTAGGCCCATAAGCCCCACAGGACAGGAAAGAGCTGCGGCGTCTCACCAAGACGCTGACCCACCTTGCGGGCACGGGCATAGGCTTGTTCAACTTCTGGCGCAGCCCAACTTTTGCTGGCGATCCACGCCGGACCCAAAGCCGTCTGGAAAAGCAGTTCTTGCTGGACCCGCTCTGGCGTGTCAGGCAGAGTGGTGAGTAACTCCAACCCCTTGGTGAGATGGCTGATAGCCTCGGTATTCGCCGAACGCTCAAGAGCTCTCTGGCCTGCTATCTGCCAGTACGGGATCGCCTGCATAATCAGCCCTGCCTCGGTGTAGTGATGCGCCAACAGCTCTGGCTGTATCTTCGTTGTGGCTGGGAATTGTGTCTCTAATATCTGGGCTATCTGCTGATGATAGTGCTGCCGCGTGCTCTTCAGCAGTGATTGATAGGCGGTGTCTTGGATCAGGGCATGCTTGAAGAAATAGCTCGCCTGCGGCGGCAGCCCACGTTGATACAAGATCTCCGCGTCGACCAATTGCTTGAGCCCCTGCTGTAATGTTGCTTCGTCTCCTGAGGAGACGGCGTGGAGCAGCTCGTAGCTAAACTCCCGGCCCAGCACCGCACCCAGTTGTGCAATCTCTTTAACAGGAGCGAGCCGATCCAGCCGCGCCATCAACGAATCCTGCAACGTAGAGGGAATCGCGAAGGGTGGGAGCGGTCCGCGCAACTCATAGTGGTCCAAGACGGGGGTGAGCAGCTCGGACTCGACGATAGTCTTGGTCAGCTCTTCGACAAACAAGGGCACGCCGTCGGTCTTGGTCACAATCTGCTGCACGACTTCCGACGGTAACGCCTTCTCACCCGTCACCCGCTTGACCATCGCTTCGACCTGAGGACGCTCTAAGCGGCTCACCGTCAGATGAGTAAGGTGGCCACGACTCCCCCACGGCGGCGTAAACTCCGGGCGGAAGGTCACGACCAGCAACAACTTAGTGATTGGCGCTTGTTCGAGGAACAAGGTCAAGAACTCTAGCGACGACGGGTCGGCCCAGTGCACATCTTCCCACACCACCACCGTGGCGTGCCGCTCCGCCTGTGCGGTGAGGAACTGCAGCACTGCTTGTAGCGTACGCTCCTTCTGCTTCTGCGATGTGAGATTCAGTGGAGGATAGTGCGACGGCGTTGGTAATGACAGCAGCGCGGTGAACAAGGGCACCGTGTCCCGCATCGCATACCTACTCAGGGCGCGCTCGAACTTGGTGACTTTCTCCTCCTGCGTATCTTGCCTCGTCAACAACCATGTCCGCTGCAACATGTCTATCAGCGGATACAAGGCGCTCTGCTGATGGTAGGGTGAACAGCGGGCTTCCAACAGCAACGACCCTTCATGTGTGACGCGTTCCTTCAGGGTGGAGGCCAACCGCGATTTGCCGATGCCCGGTTCGCCGCTGAGCAACACCACTTGCCCCCGACCCTCTTTGGCTTGTTCCCAGCGATCAAGCAACAGGCCCACCTCGTGCTCGCGCCCCACGAGCGGCGTCAGCCCTTTGTGTACCGCGGCTTCAAAACGACTCTGCGCCCCACTCTCCCCAAGGACGTGGTACACAGCCACCGGAGTCGTGAGGCCCTTGAGCTCCTGCACTCCTACATCCTGGCAGATGAAGAAGCCCTGCACGAGTCGCTGCGTGGCGGCGCTGATCATGACCGTGTCTGGCGTGGCGAGCCCTTGCAACCGCGCCGCCATATTGGGCGTCTCCCCTAAAGCCAGGATCTCCCGCTTGTCTGGACTGCCCATTTCACCGATGACCACCAGGCCCGTATGAATGCCAATGCGTACTTGGAGAGACCCTGCAGGCCGTAGTCCTCCGTTTCGCTTCTGGAGCGCCGTGATTATCTCCAAGCCGGTCCGCACGGCCCGTTGCGCATCATCTTCGTGCGCAATCGGATAGCCAAAGTAGACCAATATACCATCCCCCAAGTGTTGGGCAATGTGTCCGTCATAGCGCCGGATCACATCCGCACAGGTCTTTTGATAGCGCTGCACTATGTCCCGCAGCTCTTCGGGATCAAGTTGCTCGGAGAGTGCTGTGGAGCCCACGAGATCACAGAACATCACCGTCAGCTGGCGCCGCTCCGCTGTGTCCAGTCTGGTGTCTCTCGGCCTCTCCGTCCCGGCGTCAGCGTCGAAGGAGGCGGATCTTGGCTCTGGTTCTCCGTTGCTGTGTATTCTGGTTTGCTGTTCTACGGCAGGGCCTGTCCAGACCAACATCTTGCCGTCTTGGTCGACCGCTAGTCCTTCGGCGTCGATCAGCTGCTCTTTCAAGTCCTCCAGCGCCTCATCGTCGAGGGCAAACTCACGCTTGAGCACCCGATAGGTCAGCTTCCCCGTGCGTTGCAGTAGCGCGCGCGCTTGGTCGACGACGTCGGAGAATTTCATCGCTCTTCCCCTAGCTCGGCCAGCAGCGCCTTGGCCTCTTGCAGGTCTGTGGTGTCAAACCCTTCGGTGAACCAGCCGTAGATCTCGGATAACAGCTTGTGCGCTTCGTGTCGCTTGCCTTGTTGTTGCCATAG
>JACXTT010002218.1_pt1 | contig 31136 bp, 25 predicted proteins | sample 9270951 | NCBI WGS metagenome assembly JACXTT01 (sample SAMN15532306, study PRJNA645909) | rock metagenome | isolation source: weathered quartz diorite | place: Puerto Rico | collected 2017-06-21
TCTCCGCCGGCCTGTTCGCGGCCGCCCTGCTGCATACCTTCATCGCCAGGTCTTTCGAGGTGCTGGCCAGCCGTTATCCGCGCCATGCCGGCCTGTTCCACCTGCTCGGCGAGGTCGAGATCGTGTTTGGCGTCTGGGCCTTTGTGCTCATCATCGCCATGGCCCTGCTCGAAGGCGGCCAGACAGCGGTCGCCTATGCGGAATCGCGGCATTACACCGAGCCGCTGTTCGTATTCGTGATCATGGTGGTGGCGGCATCAAGGCCGATTCTTGAAACCGTGCAGGCACTGATCCGCGCGCTGACGCGCATCCTGCCCGGGCGCCGCGCCGTGACCGAGGTGTGGCTGGGACTGGCCGCGGTGCCGCTGCTGGGCTCCTTCATCACCGAGCCGGCGGCCATGACCCTGGCCGCGTTGATCCTGGCCCCGCAGATTTTTCGCCCGGACGTTCCGGAGAAAATGAAATACGCGGCGCTCGGCGTGTTGTTCGTCAACATTTCCATCGGCGGCACCTTCACCGCCTATGCCGCGCCGCCGGTGCTGATGGTCGCGGCAGCGTGGAATTGGGACACCGCCTTCATGGCCACGCATTTCGGCGTCAAAGCCGCCATCGCGGTCGTGATCAATGCCAGCGCCGTAACGTTTTTGCTTCGCAAATATATCGGCGGCCCCAGGGAAGAAGATGTTTCCAGCAAGGAGGCCGTACCGTTGCCGATCAGCCTGGTGCATATTGCGGTGCTGGCGACTGTGGTCGCCTTCGCGCACCACCCGGTTATTTTCATCGGCGTCTTCCTGTTTTTTCTGGGCTTCACCCAGGCCTACGAGCGCCACCAGAATCCGCTGATTCTCAAGGAAGGCTTGCTGGTCGGATTTTTTCTGGCCGGATTGGTGGTGCTGGGCGGCATGCAGGAATGGTGGCTGCAGCCGATCGTCTCCAGCCTCGCGCCCACCGCGCTGTTTTTCGGCGCCCTCGGCCTTACCGCGCTTACCGATAATGCCGCACTGACCTATCTGGGCTCGCTGATCGTCGGCATGTCGGACGCGGGAAAATACATGTTGATGGCCGGCGCGGTCGCCGGTGGCGGGCTGACGGTCATTGCCAATGCGCCCAACCCGGCCGGCGTCGCGCTGCTGCGTACTGGCTTCGCCCATGGGTCGATCGGTGCCGGCGCCCTGTTGCTCGGCGCATTGGCGCCGACCATCGTTGCGGCGGCGGCATTCTTGTTGCTCTGAGGCACAAGTAGAAACTGAAACTCCAGCATTGGCGCGGGTTTTGAGGCAAAAATGCTCCAAACACCGCGCCAATGCTGGAGTTTCACTTTTAATTTTATGTCCTGCTTGCGCCGCCGCGCCGAGCAAGCCATGCTGGCGAACCGCCCGCAGCCGCGCCCTGCGCCGCTGTCCAGCCGACAATCTTTTCGTCCATCGATGAACGCCCATCCGCCCTCGCCCTGCAATCTGGTCTGCACCCTCGACGCCGCCACCGGGCTGTGCATGGGCTGCTGGCGAAATATGGAGGAGATTGCAGGCTGGCCGAATTTTTCGGCGGCGCAAAAGGAGGCCGTATTGGAGGCGCTGAATTTGCGCCGCGCGTTTGCATCGGCGCGATCCGCTGCGGAGAAGTCCGGCGCCTGAAGCGGGTGCCGCCGCATGCGCAGCGTGCACACGCCAATTGCCTTCGGCTATTCCGCCTTGATGCCCGCGGCCTTGATGGCGCGCGCCGAGCGTTCACCATCTTCCTTCAGCAGGGCCGCATATTGCTCGGGACTGCCGCCGACCGGATCGATGCCCATCTTGTTCATGCTCTCGATCACCTCCGGCTGCTTGACCAGGGCAGCGATTTCGCTGCTGATGCGCTGGATGATTGCCGGCGGCGTGCCGGCGGCGGCCAGCACGCCGATGCTGGGGGCGAAATCGAAGCCCGGCACGGTTTCGGAAATGGCCGGCACATTCGGCGCCTGCGGCGAACGCCTCAGCGAATTCACCGCCAGCAGTTTGACTTGCCCGGTTTTGACGAAGCCCGACAGTGAAGGCAGCGCGGATACCACCGCCGACGTTTGGCCACCGATCAGGGCCGGCACCGATTGCCCCGAGCCCTTGAAGGGCACATGCACCACATCGATACCGACGGCGTTCTTCAGGCTTTCCATGGTCAGATGATGCGTGCTGCCGACACCCGATGAACCGTAGCTGAGTTCGCCCGGTCTGGCCTTGGCCAGCGCGATGAATTCCTGCAGGGTATTGGCCGCCACGCCGGGATGCACCGCGAGATAAAGCGGCGCATTGGCGATCAATGAAACCGGTACGAAATCCTTCTTTGCGTCATAGGCCAGATTGGCATACAGCGAGGGGTTGACGGTGAACATGGAACTGTCGGTCACCAGGAAGGTATAGCCGTCGGCGGGCGAGGCGAAAATATTCTGCGCCGCCACCACGCCATTGGCGCCAGGCCGGTTGTCGACGATGATCTGCTGGCCGAGGCGCTCGCCGAGCTTCTGGCCGAGAATGCGCGCGACCGTATCGGGCAGGCCCCCGGCGGGATTGGGCACCACGAAGCGAATCGGCTTGTTCGGGTAGACGCCTTGTGCGAAGGCGTTCGAACAAGGCAACAACAGCAGTCCCAGCGTCGCCAGGATGGCGCGCAGCATCGATGCAGGCATCAAACTCCCCCTCGGTTTATTGTCGAGTTTTATCTCAGCCGACTATGCCGGGCCGGTCCGCAAGCCACCACTGGCTAATTGCCCGGCGTTGCAAATTTGCTCTTGAACCAATCGTCAATCATGCGTTTTTCGTAACGCAGCGGCGTGTTCGCAGTGAGCGAATTGCCATGGTGCAGATAGTCCATATCACTCAGGCGGTCCTCGCCGCTTTTCAGCACTGCGCCGTTCGATTCCAGCGAATAGCGCAGGCGCATGCTCGGCCAATCCGCTCCGCCTCTGAGGACGCGGTAGTTTTCCGGGCCACGCCGGTCGATCGCCATGCGGCCCGCCAATTGCAGGTCGAGAATTTCCAGTTTCAGATCCTGGCCGGGCGCGAGCTGCGCGCCCAGGCTGGCAAAGTGCTTCTCGATGTCCTTCAGGACTCTTTCCCGGTCCTGCGCGGACCAGGGCATATCGGCATAACTTTCAGGCTTGACAAAGGTCACGGTGACCGCGGCGCCAGCCGCGCCGATGCCGGCACAGGCGAGCCAGGCGACCATCGCAAGGCGCGCAAAGGGTAGATTGTTCATCGTCGTTCCTTTCGATGAGATGCGCAATTAAGCACGATGTTACTCTTGCCCGGAATCGTTCGCCCCTTCTTGGACGCCGACCGACGGGACAGTTGTTGGACGGCCCGGTGGCAACAAAGTTCGGCGAATCACGGCCAAGCTGCTCAGGCGATGGCGCGTTCGATGCGATTGCGGCCGACACGTTTGGCTGTCAGCAGCGCATCGTCGGCAGCCTTGCTCAGGTCACCCAAGGTCTGGCGCAGCGGATAGGCGCAAAGCCCGCCGCTGAAGGAGGCGCGCAGCACGCCCGTGCCGTGGACATGCGGCATATTGGCGAAATCGCGGCGAATGCGTTCAAGCACGGCATAGGCTTCATCGACATCGGCATCGCGCAACACCACCAGGAACTCCTCACCGCCGTAGCGACCGATGATGTCGGTGCCGCGCAGGCGCCCCTTCAGGAGCCAGGCAAGGCTGCGGATCACCTGGTCGCCGACAGGATGGCCATAATTGTCGTTGACCGATTTGAAGTGGTCGATGTCGAGCATTGCCACGCACATGCGATCGCGTCCGGGTTGCAGCGTCAACAGCAATTGCGTCAGCCGGGTCTTGCTCGCGGAATGGTTAAGCAGACCGGTGAGGCCATCGTGCAGACTGGAGCGCTGCATCTCGCGATAGCGTTCGATCTTGGTGTTCACCACCGCGCCCAGCAGCACCGGGTTGCAGGGCTTGGTCAGGAACTGGTCCCCGCCCAGGCGCAGGGCCTCGACCTGCATGCCCATGTCCTTCTCGCTGGACAGGTACACCACCGGCACCGCCTGGTAGGCCGCCACCTGGCGCAGCACGCGCGTGGCCTCGACGCCGTTGCAATGCGGCATATGCATGTCCATCAGCACCAGATCGGGACGATAGGATTCAACCGCCGCCAGCAACTGCTGCGGGTCTGTGATTGACTGGTTGTCGATGCCGTGCTGGGCCAAGGCGCGCTGGATGACCGCGACGGCGGTAGCGGAATCCTCCACCAGCAGCACACGGAACGGCTCCTGCTCGCGCGACTGTATCAGGTCCAGTACCCGCGCCAGGGCGGTGGTGGTTTGTTCCTCGGGCTGGATGGTGACATCGGCGCCGGCGCGCAGCAGGCTCACCATCGTCGCCAGCTGGCGGGGCACATCGAGACAGAACAGCTGGCTGGCCGGATGCGCCGGCCGCATGCGCGCAATCCAGGCAATCTCCTCGCTGCCGTAGCCGGTGGCGGGAGGGATCATCAGCATCACCAGAGGCGAAGCCTTCGGCGTCGGCGCACCCCAGTCGAGGCGCGCAATGCGAAAACCGAACACCGTGAATTGCTCCACCAGGGCCGCCACCCAGGGATGATCGGCGGCGGCGATCAGCCACACTTCGCGTGGCTTGGTCCATTCGCGCACCGCGTCTTCGCCGGCCGCGGCCGCCAGCGAATGTCCGCCGTCCTTTTCCCTGGCCTCGATCTGGGTGCGCGGTTGCGCCTGCTCGACGGCCAGCAACAGCGCGTCGAGCTGGCGCGCCAGGGCCTGCGCCTCTTGCTCGGGAATCGGATGGGTCGTCGCATCGCCGAACAGGGGCAATACCGCATTTTCGAGGCCCTCGCACAGCCTGACCAGGCCCGGCAGGCGCAGGCCGGCAAACAGCTCCGTCAGGCTGTTCAAGGCCAATGCGAATTCGGCGAATTGCTCGAAGGCGGCATGTTCGCGATAACGCTGCCAGGCAAGGATCAGCGCTTGAATGCCGCCTTCGGGGGACGTGCGGACAGAAGACATGGGGAGCGTTGTCGCCGGGCTTGCAATTGCGCGCGGCCGCGGCAGGAATTCGAGAGGCGGCCACTATAACGCGCACCCATGCCCCTGTCCATTCATGGCCAGCCGGGTGCATTTCGCACCGCCGTCAAATGCAAGGGGGCGCCGAAGCGCCCCCGCTGCCGACGCCATTTCGGCGCCGGTTCAAAACCCGGGTTGGACTATCTGCCGGCGATTTCCGCGACCAGGTCCTTCGCCCCGTAAATCTTGTCCAGCGCTTCGAGAATGCCTGAACTGTGCACCGCGACGGCGCGGTTGTAGCGCGGGTCGAACCAGAACGCGCCGCCCAGGGAATGGATATTGCCGTCGAAAATCAGGCCGACGATTTCCCCCTTCCTGTTGATCATCGGACTGCCGGAGTTGCCGCCGATGATGTCGTTGGTGGTGACGAAATCGAATGGCTTGTTGAGGTCGAGTTTGTCCCTGGCGCCATGCCATGAGGCGGGCAAGGCAAAGGGGAAAGCACCGGTATCGCGGGCAAAGGCGCCGGCGAAATTGGTGAAGGGGGCCACCTTGCTGCCGGCTTCGTCCCAGCCCTTGACTTCACCGTAGGACAGACGCAGCGTGAAGGTGGCATCCGGATAGGCGTTGGTGCCGTCCTTGGCGAAACGGGCGGCCGAGATCAGCTCCGAATTCTTCTGGATCACCGACTCGACTTCCTTCTCGTAACGCTTGCGCAAGGCGCGTGCATCCGCATCGATCGCCAGCGCCAGCTTGATGAAGGGATCGTCCGACTTCATCACGGCGTCCTTGCCGCCGGCCCACAAAGCCTTGCGCGTTTCGATATCGGCCAGCTTGCTGCCGTCGATCAAGGCGTCGGTCAGCTGCTCGGGCGATTGCTTGCCCAGGACCTGCTTGACGAAGGGGCTGTCTGCGCCCAGCTCCTCGCGCATTTTGGTCAGCGAGAAATTCAGTTTGACCTTTTCAAACTCCGGGTAAACCGGCGCTTTCGAGAACAGGCGCTGTTCGATTTCGGGCATGCGCGCATCGGCAAATTCCGGCAGGCGTTCAGCATTCGGTTTCACCCGCTCTTCGGCGCCGCGCACCAGGGTGCGGGCGATGCGGAAATGGGTGCTGTTGAAGGCCTGGCTGCCTTCGATCATCTGGTAGGGTCCGCGCATATTGCGATAGACCTTGCCGGCATTTTCGATGGCATCCCAGGCACCCGCCGTGGTCGCCTTCAGCGCCGGTTTCGAGGCGACAAATTTTCGCAATGCCGTTTCTTCATCCTGCATTTTCTTCATCAGCGCCGGATCCAGCAGGGTCTGCAGCTGGCCGTTCTGCGCCTTGTAGCTGTTCTCGATGCCGAACAGCAGGCTTTCGGCGGTGCGCGCCGCTTCCGGGCTGGTCTTGCGGTATTGGGTCAACACGCCGCGCAGTTCCGACAAATTCTGCAGTCGCGGGATCAGGCCGATGTCACGCAGGTTGATCAGCTGCGACATCGTCAGCTGGCGCTGGGTCGATCCGGGATGGCCGGTAACAAATACCAGCTCGCCATCTTTCGCGCCGTCCTTGCTGAAAGGAAAGAAGTCCCTGACCGCCGCCGGCTTGCCGTTTTCATAGGCGCGCAGCAGGGTGATATCGAGGTCATAGCGCGGGAAATTGAAATTGTCCGGGTCGCCGCCGAAGAAGGCCACCGCGAATTCCGGCGCCCACACCACCCGCGTGTCCTGGAAGCGGTGGTATTTGTAAAGATGGTAGCGGCCGCCATGGTAAAGGTCGACCAGGTCGCAACGCGTCGTGGCCTTGTCGGCGCCGACGCAGGCGGAAGTCAGTTTGGCACGGACGGCATTCTGTGCCAGCTTGAATTTTTCGCCCTCAAGGCCCGCCGTGGCTTTTTTCACTTCCGCCGTCACGTCGGTGATCTGTTCGAGGCGGTTCAACTCGATTTCCGGACACTTGGCTTCCTCCTCGCGCGATTTGGCGAGGAAACCATCCTTGATGTAATCCTGTTTGGCCGTCGACAATTGGCTGAGGCAGGCTTGAGCGCAATGATGATTGGTCATCACCAGTCCGTCTTTGGAAACGAAAGAGGCCGAGCAGCCTCCGGCGATGCGCAACGAGCCGAGCATGGCGCGATTGGCCCATTCCGCGCTGGGCGCGAAACCGTATTCCGCCTGGATTTTCTTTGCCGGCAGATTGTCGAGAGTCCACATCCCCTCCGAAGCCGTGGAAAGCCCGGGGAGGACAAGTGCTGCCAGAAACCAATGAATTCGCATTGTCGTGACCTGTGAGTTAGGGTGGAAATGGCCGAAAACACCGCGGGATCGCCTGCGGTGCAGCGGCACATTTTAATGCATTCCATGTCCTTCCTCGACCTGTCCGGCAAAGGCCCGTATCCGCCGGATGGAAAAAACCGCTGTGTCCCGGGCAAATATGTGCGTATAATCATCTGGTCGCACGATTCAAGCTAATAAATTCAGTACCGTTTCAGTACCGTCTGTTTCTTTCTTGGTTCGAACGACATGGGCAACCGCTCAGTCAACTTTTAATTAGGAAATTAACATGGCAACTGGTACCGTTAAATGGTTCAACGATGCAAAAGGTTTTGGTTTTGTAACTCCGGACGACAAAGGTGAAGACCTGTTCGTCCACTTCTCGGCTATCCAGTCGAGCGGTTTCAAAACCCTGGCGGAAAATCAAAAGGTTTCTTTTGATGTGACCACCGGCCCCAAAGGCAAGCAAGCGACCAACATCCAATCGATCTAAGTCCCGCTTCCGGCATCGCGAAAACCCCGGCATGCCGGGGTTTTTTTCGTCCTGATTTTCTTTTGCCGACGACCCCATGGCGTCCTCCGCGCCGGTCAGCTTCGCGTAAGTCGCAGCCCCTACCCTTGTTGCAGTCCAATGGCGCAGGCAAGCCCTGCCCATCAGGCCCACCATCCATAAACATAACAAAAATGGCAACGGCAATCAGTTCCCCGCCAGGCCACCTTTTCCATTTTCCCGTCCCGGAGGACTTTCATGTGGCAACAAGTTTATGACCCGCTCGGCAACGCGGCGATGTCCACCGTTTGCGCCGCAGTCCCGGTTGTTGTACTGCTCGGTGCCCTGGCCTTTTTCAAGGTCAAGGCGCATATCGCCGCCCTGCTCGGCCTTGCCGCCGCATTGATCATCGCGGTATTCGTGTTCGGCATGCCGGCAGCCATGGCCGGCAAGACCGCCGTTTTCGGCGCCCTCTATGGCCTGCTGCCGATCGGCTGGATCATTCTCAACGTAATTTTCCTCTACAAGCTTACGGAAAGTACCGGCCGCTTCAAGGTGTTGCAAGACAGCATCGCCGGCATCACCAATGATCGCCGCTTGCAGCTGCTGCTGGTGGCGTTTTCCTTCGGCGCTTTTTTCGAGGGCGCTTCCGGCTTCGGTACGCCGGTTGCCGTTACCGGCGCGTTGCTGATCGGCCTCGGCTTTTCGCCGCTGGCCGCCTCGGGCCTCTCGCTGATTGCCAATACCGCCCCGGTCGCCTATGGCGCGCTGGGCACGCCGATCATCGGCCTGCAAAGCGTCACCGGCATCGATCTGAATGTGCTGTCGGCCATGGTCGGCCGCCAGCTGCCGTTGTTCTCGCTGATCGTGCCCTTCTGGCTGATCTGGGCCTTCGCCGGCTTCAAGCGCATGATGGAAATCTGGCCGGCGGTGCTGGTCGCCGGCGCCGCTTTCGCGGTGCCGCAATTCATCGTCTCCAATTATCACGGGCCCTGGCTGGTGGACGTGGTCGCCGCCGTGGTGTCGATGGCCTGCCTGACCGGCTTCCTCAAAATCTGGCAGCCCAAGACCATCATGCTCGGCACCACCCGCGATGCGGAATTCGTTTCGCCCGATGAGGCCAAAAAACGCATGGTGCGCCACAGCCATTCCACGGCCGACGTCATTCAGGCCTGGCTACCCTGGGTGATCTTGGCGCTGGTCGTCTTTACCTGGGGTTTGCCGCAGGTGAAAGCCTGGCTGAACGGCATTTCCAATCCGCAATTCGCAATCGACGGCCTCGACAAGATGATCCAGCGCGTGCCGCCGGTGGCGCCGGCCAATGCCAAGGCGGAGGGCGCGGTGTTCGCCTTCTCCTGGCTGTCGGCCACCGGCAGCGGCATTTTCGTCGCCTCGATCTTGGCGGCGCTGGCGATGCGCATCAACTTCAGCGCGGTGATCAAGACCTATGCATCGACCCTGGTGACAGTGCGCTATTCCCTGCTGACCATTTCGGCCATGCTGGCGATCGGCTTTACCACCCGCTATTCCGGTGTCGACGCCACCATGGGCCTAGCCTTCGCCCATACCGGCGCCTTCTATCCCTTCTTCGGCACCCTGCTGGGCTGGCTTGGCGTGGCCCTGACCGGCTCGGATACCTCCTCGAATGTGCTGTTCGGCAGCTTGCAAAAAATCACCGCCGAGCAGCTGGGCCTCAATCCGGTATTGATGGCGGCAGCCAACAGTTCCGGTGGCGTGATGGGCAAGATGATCGACGCGCAATCGATCGTGGTCGCCTCGACCGCGACCAACTGGTTCGGCCACGAGGGCGATATCCTGCGCTATGTGTTCTTCCACAGCCTGGCCCTGGCCTGCCTGGTCGGCCTGCTCGTCACCTTGCAGGCCTATGTGCCGCCGTTCACCTCGCTGGTGATCGGCCACTGATCGCCCGCGGCTCGCCGGGCTGCCGTGAAATTGCGGTCCGGCGTTAATGGTTTGTGGTTTGCCATCAGTCAGCATTCTGACGAATCTTGCAGGGTCAGACGATTAATGTCGTGAGTTTCAAACTGACCCAATTAAATTTGTATCAAATTCATATGCAAATAGTCAAATACACGGCATCCGTGATTTAATGCTTTACATTTGATTTTGCTTGAAGTATATTTATTAAATGGAGTACGAATTCGCCGACCCAAAGACCTATTTACGACTGTATACCGACCCGAAATTTCAGGCAGGCTTTGCGTCGCATGTGGTGGCGAAATTCAGAATGCGGATACAACAGATCATTGCTGCACTTAATGAGACGGATTTCTACAACTCAAAAGGATTGCATTACGAGAAGCTCAAGGGTGATAGAGCACATCAGCATTCAATGAGACTTAACGATCAATGGCGCTTGATATTGGAACTGACAGAAAGGAATGGGCAGAAAGTTGTACGGGTTGTGGGGATTGAGGATTACCACTGACAAAAATTGGAGAAACCAGGATGAATGACATGACAATACCGGCGGAAGTATTTCATGCGGGTGAGTTTCTCAAGGAGGAGCTTGAAGCTCGTGGATGGACGCAGGCTGAGCTTGCCGAAATTATGGGTCGCCCTACGCAAGCGATTAGCGAACTTGTTTTAGGTAAGCGCGGAGTAACGCCCGAGACAGCAAAAGGACTTGCTGCGGCATTTGGTACGAGCGCTGAATACTGGATGAATTTAGAAACGGCATACCAGCTTTCAAAGGCTTCTATTGAAGAGGTGGCGGTAAAGCAAAGAGCCAATTTGTATGCGCGATTTCCTGTTAAGGAAATAATCAAGCGAGGGTGGATTGAGCACTCAGAAAACGCGGTCGTTTTAGAGGCGCGTTTCTTAGATTTCTTTGGCATCACTTCCATCAATGACACGCCGAATTTTTCATTTGCCGGAAAGAAGCAGAACTATTCCAGCGATTCGATGGTTCAAATCGCATGGGCTAAACGCGCCTATCAGTTGGCTGGAGTGGTGCACGCAGAAAAATACAATAAATCAACATTGCCAGAACTGATCGAGGAGCTAAAAAACTGTCGCCAGTTTACGGACTCAATTCGTGAAGTTCCCAAGCTGTTGGCGAAGCATGGCGTTCGCCTTGTAGTTGTTGAAGCTATTAGCGGTATGAAAATGACTGGCGCCTGCTTTTGGCTTGATAAGAGCAAGCCTGTAGTTGCTTTAACTCTCACTCATGACCGAGTAGACAATTTTTGGTTCACGCTATTTCACGAATTAGATCACGTCGCACACGAAGAGGGGCAAGAGAGCCCCATTCTTGATGAACTACCTCCGGTTAATACCGATGGGGTCGTACCCGTAATTGAGAAACGGGCAAATGAAGCTGCAAGCAATAACATTGTTGACCAAGCTGAAATGGAAGGGTTTATTGCCCGCGTAAATCCACTGTTCACAGCGGAACAGATTAAGGGGTTCGCTAAGCGCTTAGGGATTCATCCTGGAATCGTAGTTGGGCAACTGCACAACCGTGCGCTTATTCATTACTCAGTACATCGCGTGATGTTGGAAAAAATCAGAGCGCATATTGTCGGCGTTGCACTCACTGATGGCTTCGGAAGTCGACTTCAGCTTTAGGAGTAAATATGTCTTACACGGATCAAATGCAGAAAATGGTTCACGCGTATCGTGAAGCTGGCGAGAAATGGCCAGCCTCATCACGTGAAATTGCGTATTGGGCGATAAACAATGGGCATTGGGTGCCCCAGCCATCGGCTATTGTTGCGCAATGTGCGGACCAGATTTCAAAAGCGTTACGCGACGAGTACTACACTGACCCGCAAGGTCGGAGGGTCAGGCTAAATCACGTCGCACACAGCGATGGCGAGCAGCTTGCTCTCTGGGATGACATCAGGACAGCTAAGCCCGAGCACATGCTGCTCGCGTTTCAGCAGCGCAGACAGCAGATACTTGGCGATTGCCGTCAGCTAAAGAATGACGCGGATAGTTATAACGAGAACCGCAGACCTGAGCGAAACATTCAGATGGTCTTTGACTTCACGCTTGACTTGGAAGAGCAGGCGCTAGTAAGACGTCATGCTGCCTAGGCTTTCTTGTCCCAACGGGCGCGTGCGAGTTTCTGGTTATTTGCGGACGGGCGCACGACAGCACGCATAATACCTGTCTATAGTCGTAGGGCTACGCGCATTTGCGCACGCAGCCCCTGCGCCCGGGGCACGCAATGCATTCGAATTCCGGCAGCAAGAAGAAATCCCTCCCTGTTGCCAAAGGCAAGGCCGCACCCACGTTGAAAGCCGGGCTGCATGCCCGCAACCGCCATCGCCAGCGCTATGACTTCGGCGTGCTGGCGCAGGAAAGCCCGGCGCTGGCGCGCTTTGTCGCTGCCAATGTACACGGCGATGCATCCATCGATTTCGCCGATCCCGATGCGGTCAAGGCCCTCAACCAGGCCTTGCTCAAGCATTTCTACGGCATCGAGAAATGGGATATTCCCAAGGGTTATCTTTGCCCGCCGATTCCCGGGCGCGCCGATCATCTGCATTACCTTGCCGACCTGCTGGCCTCCGTCAATGGCGGCGTGGTGCCGCGCGGCGCGGGCATTCGCGTGCTGGATATCGGCGTCGGCGCCAATTGCATTTACCCGCTGCTCGGTCGGCACGAATACGGCTGGACCTTTGTCGGTACCGATATCGACCCCAAGGCGCTGGTCGCGGCGCGCGGCATCATCGACGCCAATGCCGGCCTCGCCGAGGCCATCAGCCTGCGCCTGCAGACGGTTGCGACCAGTGTGTTCGGCGGCCTTATTGAGGACGAGGAGCGCTTCGATCTGGTGATGTGCAATCCGCCCTTCCATGCCTCGCGTTACGACGCCGAACTGGGTTCGCGCCGCAAATGGGAAAACCTCGGCAAGCTGTCCGCCGCTGGCAGCGCCGATATGCAGGCGCCGCGCCTCAACTTTGCCGGCCAGGGCAGCGAGCTATGGTGCGAAGGCGGCGAGGCCGCATTCATCGCCGGCATGATCGAGGAAAGCGCGGAAATTCCGGAGCACTGCTTTTGGTTCAGCAGCCTGGTGTCAAAGGAGTCGAACCTGCCGGAAATTCAGGCGGCACTCAAAACCATCAAGGCGCGCGAGGTACGTACCATTGTCATGGCGCAGGGACATAAGAAAAGCCGCATCGTCGCCTGGAGCTTTCTGACAAGGCGCGAACAGGAAATCTGGAGCCGGCAGCGCTGGCATAATGCGGCGTTCAAATAACAAGTCCGCCACCTTCCACGAAAGCGCAGCAATGTCCCGGCCCAAGCCCACCCGCCCCTTCAGCCTGCGCCGCTGGTTGAAGGGCACTTCGCGCCGGACTTTTGTGCTCTACCCGCTGTGCATCATCGCGATCGAGTTGTCGCTGCAACGTGGCCAGTTGCAATTCGCTCCCGCCGGACTGCCGTTGCTCGCCTGGGGTTATGCGCAATACCGCTTCAGCGGCCGCTATCGCACCGCGCACGGCGGCGGCGGGCCCGGCATCGAGGTGCCCCCGCAGCGCATCGTCGACTCGGGCATCTATGCCTGGACACGCAACCCCATGTATCTGGGCCATCTGATTTTCATGCTCGGACTGGCCATCGCTTTTTGCTCGATCCCGGCGGTGGCATTGCTGGTATTCCATATATTCTGGTTCCAGCGCCGCGTACGCGAAGACGAGACCCATTTGCTGGCGATCTTCGGCGAACCCTACCGCGCCTATCAGTCGCGCGTGAAACGCTGGCTGCCCGGCCTGATCTGAGCCTGGCACGTCGCGCCGCTTACCATTTGCAGCCCTTGTTGCTGATGGCGTCCGCCACCAACGGGACCACGGCAGCGAGGCCCAGTCCGGCATAGGCATCACGGCAATCCGGCCGCTTTAGGGCTTTGTCGAAAATCCTCGCTTCCTTCGACTTGAGCACCTCGGGCGAGGGCGTCGGGAAGGGCAGCACCGTGCGCGGCCCGCTGCCCTCGCTGGCACGGACGCTGCCCATATCGCGGGCGCGATTGCGCACCGCATCCAGATCGAGACGCGGCGCGCCGCCGGGCGGCGCATCCCTTTTCAGCGTCGGCTTGTCCTCTGCCGGCGCCGCGCCGCTTGTCCCGGCGGTGTCGGGTGGCTGCATGATGCCCAAGGCATCGGGCAGCGGGCGCGGCGGCGGCAACGTGGTGTCGATGCGCGCCGCCGGCCGCGCCGGATTATCGACTGGCGCCGCCGGCGGGGTGGCTGTCTGCTGCTCGATGATGACGGGCGTCTCGCGCGGCGTCTCAACCGGCGCCAGCGGCACATAGTTGCGCAACTCGCTGCGCGCGGGCGAGGCGGCGGGGATCGGCAACAGCAGCGGCAGGGGCTGGCTGGCGGCAGCTGATTCGCCTTCGATCCCGACGGGGGTCAGCGGCGCTGGTGGCGTCACCGGCAAGGGCGCAGGCGGCAGCAGGCGCCGCGGCGGTTCGAGTGGCGCGAGCGGCTCGCGCTCACTGCGGGCCGGTGCCATCGGCGCCAGTGTCGGTGTCGGCAATTCCGGCAGGATGCGCGGCATCAATGTCGGCGGTGCCGCTTCGCGACCGATGGTGGCGGCCGGCAGCGGGACCAGGCGCGGCAACACCGGAGCCTCTTCGGGCGGCTTGGGGGCGATGAACGGCACCAGTTCACGCGCCGGCGATGGCTTGGAGGCGGCATCGATATTTTGCAGGGGCAGCAGTCGCGGCCGTTCGGCGGAAGGCGCCACCACCGGCGGCATGCTGCTGGGCGGCGACACCACAAAAGAGGATGCCGGCTTGTCGACTTCCCTGGCGATATACGGCAAGACTTCCGCTGTCGGCACCGCGCCGGGCCGCGGTGGCGCCGCCATGGCGCCTTCGCGCGTTTCCCTGCCAGACTCGTCCGGGGACGACGCCGGCGTGACGGCCGCCGCTGCGGGTCGCGGCGACAGCGCCGACGGCGGGTCTTCCGGCGGGCGCGCGGCCGCCTTGCCGAGATCGATCTTGCGGTCGAGTTTCAGGCCGGACCCGCCGGCGGCGGGCGCAAGGGTTGCGCGAAATGCGCCCCACAGGTGTTCGCTGCGGGTCGCGCTGCCGCCGCGGTTGCCAACATCGCCGAACAGCGTCACCAGCATGATGTGCAGCAGCAGCGACAGCACGATGAAGCGTCGCATCAGCGGCGAGTCGAGCGGTGCTGGCACCATGAAGCGGTAGTCGGGCAATGTGCTCACGGACGGCGATCCTGCTCGGCGAGTGGATGGAAACGCATCCGCGCCCTGGGGCGGCGATGTGCTTCAAGCATAGCGCAAGCGCCGGCGACTGCCTATCGCACGATTGGGGGCGCCCTGCCGTTTTCCCGAGGCGATCGCGGCGGAATTCCCCTCAAGCCTGGCGCGGCTGCAGCTTCACCGCGGTGCCTTGGCACAGCATCTTGGCGAGAGTCCGGGCATCAGCTCGGTGGCAACCATCCCGTTGTCCATGAATTTTCATTGCGATTGATCGGGGGAGCGAGTCGCCAGGACGATGGCGGGTCGCGTCAGGCTCAGATTTCGGCGGGAATGACGAGGCCGTGCTCGCGGATCAGGGCCTCGAGCTTGTCGTGTTCCAGCGCCGGGCGGCAGAAAAAACCCTGGAACTCGTCGCAGCCCTCATCGCGCAGGAAATCGAACTGCCGGCGTTCTTCCACGCCCTCGGCCACCACCTTCATCGACAGGCCATGCGCCATGGCGATGACTGCGCGGGTGATCGCCATATCGTCGGGGTTATGCGGCAGGTCCTTGACGAAGGATCGGTCCACCTTGAGCGTATCCACCGGCAATTGCTTGAGGAAGGACAGGGAGGAATAGCCGGTGCCGAAATCGTCGATCGACAGGCGCACGCCGAGGGCGCGCAAGGCCTCGAGCACCACCACCGCCTCATCGAGGTTGTGGATCACCGCCGTTTCCGTGATTTCGATCTCGATCAACGAGGGATCAGCGCCGCTGTTGCGCAGGGCGTCGCGGACGTAGTTCACCAGTTCCTTGTCGGTGAGCTGCTTGGCCGACAAATTCACGGCGATGGCGAAGCGCGGCATGCGCGCATCGTGCCAGGCGCGTGCCTGGCGGCAGGCCTGTTCGATCACCCAGCGGCCCAGAGGAAGGATGAAATTCGTCTCCTCGGCGATGCGAATGAAGCGGTCCGGCCCCAGCACGCCCAGCACCGGATGGTGCCAGCGGATCAGTGCCTCTACGCCGAGCATCTTGCCCGAGCGGAATTCCACCTTCGGCTGGTAGTAAAGATGGAACTCGTTGTTTTCCATGCCGAGGCGCATGCCCTTTTCGACCTCGAAACGCTCGGTCACGCCCTGGCCCAGTTCGGCCGAATACTCGCTGGCGCGGTTGCGGCCCAGCGCCTTGGAGCGATACATGGCCATGTCGGCGCTGGCCAGCAAGGTGGTCACGTCGCGGCCGTCGTCGGGAAATACCGCCAGGCCGATGCTGGCCGTGACCTTGACTTCATGGCCCTGCAGCATGATCGGCTCGCCCACAGTCGCCAGCAACTTGGCGGAAAGCACCTGCAGATTGGCACGGTCGGGAATCCCCTCGGCCATGACCACGAATTCATCGCCGCCGAGGCGCGCCACCAGATCGCTGCCGCGGATGCTGCGGCGCAGGCGCCGCGCCATTTCGCGCAGCAACTGGTCGCCCGCCGGGTGGCCCATGGTGTCGTTGACCGACTTGAAATGGTCGAGGTCGAGAAAAAATATCGCAAGCTGGCTGCGGCCGCGCACGGCTCGCGCCAGGGCGTGCTCGAAAGTGTCGTTCAACGACGCCCGGTTGGGCAGGCCGGTGAGGGAATCGTGCGTCGCCAGGTTGTGGATGGTGGCCAGGGCATTGGTCAATTCCTCGTTGCTTCGCAGGATGCGCGCGCGCATGGCGCCGATGCGGGTGCCGATGACCGCAAAGGATGGCAGCAGCAGGGCCAGCCATGCCCACTCGTACCATTCGAGATACACGGTGACCTTGTCGGCGCGGTAGCGCATCAGCAGGTTGATGACCAGTGCATAGGACGCCAGCATGAACAATGTGATGGTCAGGAACTCGCGCGGCTTGAAGCGGAACACGCCGAACAGCAGGACCACCAGGCACCAGGCCAGCACCAGGGCGCGATCGTGGTCGAAGCGATAGGCGACGAACATGATGACCGCGATCGCCGCCAGCGTATGCGCGAGGGACATATCCGGGTCGGCGAAGCGCTCGTTGAAGCGGGTAGCGATGGCGGCAAAAAAGGCGATGTTGACGATGCCCCCCAAGGCCACGCTCTCCAGCAATCCGCGGCCATCAAGGAGGTCGATGCAGCGGGCCAGCACCAGCAAAGCGGCGCCGGCGACATACATGGCCAGCACCCGCAGGAAAATGCGAATGGGCCGTGACGGCCGTCCGGCCTGTCCGGAGGCACGGGCTAGCATGGGGAACGCGGGCACAGGGGCCCGATATTTATCGGAACAATATCTTTCATTGGAAAAACGGGAGTGAATTGCACCCCCGATAATCTCACGAATACCGCTTGTTTCAATTGCCCCGTCGGGAGGAAACGATTCCGTGCGGATGCCGGCTGCGGACGCCGCTTGTCCTTTCGCGCAGACTCCTAATCTGCCGCCATTTTTGCCAGTTCCGGCTTTTCCTTTTCCAGCGCCGCCAGACGTTGCGCGTCCTTGAAGGCAAACACGGGCGCCAGTTTCTGCCCCGGCTGACTTTCCGCATTCACGACCTCGATGCTCAGCGCCAGGTTCGGCCGGCCCCAGATTTCGGGGGCATTCCACTTGCCGGGATCCATGTTCGGCAGTCGCAATTGCTTGGTTTCGCCGGATGGCAGGGGGTCGCTCAGGCGATAGTTGATATCGCCGGCAAACAGCGGCTTGCCCCCCGCCTCGGCCACCGAGCCGCGCAAATAGAGATAAGTCAGGGGCATCTGGGTGCCGTTCTGCACCTTGAACTCGATCATGCTGGCATGCTGCGAGCCCGCCGAGCTGAAGCGCAGGCCGGCATCCTGAATCAGAATGGCATCGAGCAGGGGTTTGGCCATGGCGCGTTCATCGCGCGCCTTCTGCAGTTGCGACAACTCTCGCTCCAACCGGGCAAGTTGTCGCGCGGCCTCCGATTTGCGCCGCCTCGCTGCAGCGGCGATCAGCTCGCGGCCGGTCTTGCCGTCGACCACGGGCATCAACACCTCGGCCAGCTGTTCGGGCGTTTTTTCGGCCAGCAACTTGTTGTAGGCGCCCAGGATGCCGCCCTCATAACCAATGCTGACATCCGTCACCGCCAGCATCAACAGGGCCTGGTCAAGCTGCGCGGCCTCATCGGGTTTGGAGGATTTTTTCATGCCGCCGAGGCTGGCCGCAAAGGCCTGCTCATTGCGGCCATCGAGCTTGCGATCGAGGCCCGAAGAGCAGCCCGTCAGCATGAGCAGCAGGATGGTGAGCGTGCAGATTATTTTTTTCATTGAGCGCTTTCGAGAATGGAAAGGAAGACTGCCCTGGCGCGCGCCGTGCTGCTCTTTTTAATTTTGCGTTCAGAAACAAGAACTCTAGCATTGGCGCGGCTCGCGAAGCAAAAATGCTCCGAAACGCCCGCCAATGCTGGAGTTTGATTATTTATTTTCATGGCCAGCAGGCTTGCGCCGCATCCACTCGCGATATAACCTCAGCGCCACATGCGCATCATTGGCGGCATACAGCATCTGCCGCTCGGTCAGCTGCGCATTGGCCCAGTTGGACGTGGTGGTGTTTTTCGATTTCTGCAGACGCTGGCCGAACACCTGTGCCACCGCGCTCTTGGCGCCCACCGTCGATTTCTGTCCCGACGCGCGCAGGGCGCTGCCGAGGTCAAGAATATTCTGCGTACCGATGCCCAGCTTGCTGCGCAGCCGCGCGGTATCGGAGCCAAGATCGAAACCCACCTTGAGGACTTGCATCGATTCCATTACCTCGCGCAGCCCGTCGATGATCGGCGCGTTTCCGGTCCGATCCCCGATGCGATACAGGAATACCTTTTCATCCGTGGCCAGTTGCACCAGGTGCGGGCCATGCGATTTTTCACCCTTGCGAAAAGTCGGCTTCGATTCGGTGTCGAAGCCGACCGCGTCCGCCGCCAGCAGCGTCTTGCATGCGGCCTCTGCCGCCTCCGCAGAATCGATCATCATGATGTCGGCGAGCGCAATGCCGATATACGGGGGCAGCTCGGCGATCGCGTCTTTGCTCGCGGTGATGGGGATGCGTTGATCGTTCATTTCTTTCCTGCCCACGCATCCGGGTTTGGCGCGCATGTCCCCGATTGTACGGTGCGCGATTGACCAGCGCATCGGCTATGCTGTCCCACAACCGGCATCGACTGCCGGTTAACCTGATCCGCCGGAGACCCCGCTTGTTCCGTTTTTTTGAAAACCTCGTCAAGCCTTACCCCGACGCTGCGCCAACGCCGCCACCCAAGGGCTTCTTCGCCTTCATGTGGTCCTGCACGCGCGGCCTGCGCCCCTACATTTTGGCGATGACCCTGCTGACCGCGATCATCGGAGTGTTCGAAGCCATGCTGTTCAGCCTGCTGGGAAATGTGGTCGACTGGATCGCCAAAATCGAGCCGGCCAAATTGTTCACCGAACAAGGCCATCTGCTGCTGTTGCTCGCCATCATTTTGCTGGCCAGCCCCATCGTCAATGCCTTCCAGGCGCTGTTCAAGCACCAGGCCATGGCCGGCAATTTCCCGATGCTGCTGCGCTGGAATTTCCATCGCCTGATGCTCGGCCAGAGCTTGAGTTTCTATCAGGACGAATTCGCCGGCCGCGTCGCCACCAAGGTCATGCAGACGGCACTGGCCGTGCGCGACACCTGGATGATCTGCGCCGACATCATGGTCTTCGTCATCATCTATTTCGTCACCATGGTCTCGGTGGTCGGCGCCTTCGACGCCTGGCTGCCGGTCCCTTTCGTCGGCTGGCTGGCGCTGTATGTGATGGCGCTGATTTATTTTGTGCCGCGCCTCGGCCGCATCGCCCAGGCGCAAGCCGATGCGCGCTCGCTGATGACCGGGCGCATTACCGATGCCTATACCAATATCGCCACCGTCAAACTTTTTTCGCATACCCATCGCGAAGCCGGTTATGCCAAATCGGCCATGCAGGATTTCATGCAGACGGTGTACAAACAGTGGCGCCTCATCACCAGTTTTGAAGTGATCAACCAGAGCCTGAGCATGCTGCTGATCGCCGGCACCGCCGGCGGCACGCTGTGGCTGTGGACGCAGGGCAAGGTCGGGGTCGGCGCGGTCGCGGCGGCCACCGCCATGGCGCTGCGCCTCAACGGCATTTCGCATTGGGTGATGTGGGAATTCGCTTCCCTGTTTGAGCAGATCGGCACGGTGCGCGATGGCATGAACACCCTGTCGCGGCCGCATACGGTGCTCGACGCAGCGGAGGCCAAGCCGCTTGAGGTGAGCCGCGGCGAAATCCGCTTTGAACATCTCTGCTTCAACTACGGCGGCGACAAGACGGTGATCGACGATCTCAATCTCCTCATCCGCCCCGGCGAAAAAATCGGCCTGGTCGGACGCTCCGGCGCAGGCAAATCGACCATCGTCAATCTGCTGCTGCGTTTTTACGATGTCAAAAGCGGCCGCATCCTCATCGACGGCCAGGATATTTCCAAAGTGACGCAGGACAGCCTGCGCCGCCAGATCGGCATGGTCACGCAAGATACCTCCCTGCTGCATCGCTCGGTGCGCGACAACATCCTCTACGGCCGCCCCGATGCCACCGACGAGCAGATGATCGCCGCCGCCAAACGCGCCGAAGCGCATGAATTCATTCTCGGCCTCACCGACCCCAAAGGCCGCAGCGGCTACGACGCCCATGTCGGCGAACGCGGCGTGAAACTCTCCGGCGGCCAGCGCCAGCGCATCGCCATCGCCCGCGTCAAACTCAAGGATGCCCCCATACTGCTGCTCGATGAAGCCACCAGCGCCCTCGATTCCGAAGTCGAAGCCGCGATCCAGGCGAGCCTCTACAAACTGATGGAAGGCAAGACCGTGGTCGCCATCGCCCACCGCCTATCCACCATCGCCGCCATGGACCGCCTGATCGTGCTCGACCGCGGACGCATCGTCGAGGAAGGCGATCACCGCAGCCTGCTGGCCGAGGGTGGACTGTATGCGCGGCTGTGGGAGCACCAGAGCGGGGGGTTCTTAGGCGAAGACACCGATGAGGGTGGCGGGTCCGCATTTGCCGAACACGCGCCTGCCAGCAGCTTCGGCGTCAACGCCTAGGCCAATGGCTTGCTAACGGCGAAAATCGAACTCATGCCGTCAGGCGGGACTTGGGGCATTTTTGCTTGGGGTACCACGCCGAATTGTGGTCCGCATCGAATATATAAAGCATCCCCGATAAAAACAATACTTCTAATTCAGGCGCTTCGCCTCAGCAAGTACAGCGTCCTGACTAGTTGATGGGGAAAGTAAAATACGCCGCGCCCGGTCCAGGTTTTTTCTAACAGGCAGCCAAACATCACCTGCCCCGCGGTTAAACGGCGTTGCTAATCCTTGTTGCTGAAGGCACTTCAAGGCACCGGGGACTAGCCGTTTCTCATTGTGATCCAGGCCTCGAAACAGCGCCGACTCTTGCCTTCCCGAAAGACTTTGCATGTACAACTTGCGCAAGATTGTAAGTACCACTTTCTCGCCCACGGCTAATTGAGAGGACAAAATTGCATTTGTGGTAAGCGCAGATTCACCAAATTTTTCAGCATCGCAGTCGCGAAACTGCAAGGCTGGCAAGTCGTTGGGGCCAGTCCGCCCCAATATCTGTGTAAAAAGGCATCTTGAAAAAGTTGGCAGCTTTGAGGGCAATACATCAACATCCAATTCAAGTTGATGAAAATAACAATCTGCGTAGGTAACTTTTGAAAGATCAATCGTGTCAACTGATAACTCGACTATGCACGATTGAAACAGTACGTCCTTGATGTACACGGCTTCTGAAATTTCGAAATTCCCGGCAACACAGACGCCGACCAAATCCGCAACTAGTGATCCCGTATCGCGTGCGCCTGCGGCGGCAATTAGCGCGTGTCGCATTTGACCAGCACCAATAGATGCGCTCTGTAAATTACGCGCCACCCGTGCGGCTGCCGAAATACCCACAAAAGATTCGACTGGGCAAACTGCGTCGAGCCAGCTCTTTGTCATTAATGACCCGTGAGGATCTTCGATGTAGTCCTGAATATCTCTTGCTCGGCAAATTTCTGCAAGCTCCCTGTCAAGGAACACTCGACTTTCGTCCTCCGCGCGGTGGACTCCTAATCCAGGCAATCTTTGCAAAATTAGGCCCGCCTGTTCATCGGGCTGATATCCACAAATATCTGTAAATGCTTGCTGAATCTGAAGGGAGCTGAGCGGACCAAGACCGTCGACAGATGACCTTGCAAGTGTTGAAAGTCGCTCGAGAATTTTGCGAAGTGTGGGGCCATCAAGATTCGATTCAATCCTTGCCTCTCTTTCACAAATAGCATTCAGTAATAGGTGCCATCCATCTACCGAGTCTGACAATGCGCTTGCCTCCTGCAACCCGTCCGCCAATCCCCTCGTTGCAACATATCCAACCAAAAGTGGTTTTGTCGGAAGCCATGGAGGAATGCTTAGTTTTTTATTTTGCTCAGCGCGCCTCAAATATTCGCCAACTTGTTCGTCTGAAAACTCATTTAAGGTCAGGGTTTTGAAATCATTATTCAACCCGAGGGCTAAACTCCGCTCACTCTCGCTATCAAAAAAATGCTCGCGGCCAGCGATGATTAGTCCCAGGTTTTTCGGTGTTTCATCGACTATCTTTTTTACAGCAGCTAGTGCACGTCGCCTATTTTCACGAAGCTTTCTCCAGAGGCCTTGAGCGCCCAGAGTTGTTATCTCGTCAAATCCATCAATGATAAATACCACGTAGCCGGCGCGCCAAGCGCGGACCAAGGAGGCTACATTGTCGAATCCGATTATCCGCGCATGCCTTTCAAGCACTTCTACAGGATCGCGTTGGCCGGAGTGCTCTCGCAGGTTCAAGTAAACCGGGAAGTTTGAACATCCGCCTTTGTCATAGCGCTTCTTCAATTCAAGATAAACTTGGCGCAATGTCATACTTTTTCCAGCGCCATATTCGCCAAGAAGCACGAAGCGCTTTCCTAAAAGCATTGCGTCTGCTATCCCAGAAGCCGTCCATAAATGTTCCGTTCCACGCTCTACTATGTCGAGCGGAATGTAGGAAACTTTTGGGCTTCTATCACCCGTTGCAGGGTCCAAAACACTGCCGAAAAAATAATTTGAACGGGCGGCCAAATATCCAGTGACGTCAACTAGTGATTGCTGAAATTGAGCAAACGAAACAGCTACGACTTGTCCCTTACCAAATTGCTGAACAACCGTTCGCTGATCTGCTGTCGGTTCATCTTTTGTGATGAACCAGCCTTTTGCCGCTTTCATTGAATTGCGCTTCAATTGATCCGCGACGGCCGATTGAAGTTTTTTCGCATCGTCCGATGCCTTTTCCTTTCCGCGAGAAACTGTAGCCTCAATAAAATGAACGCACTCTTCAGTTTCAAATACACCATCACGCTCTTTGCCACCAAGAATTAATGCGCCACCATTTAAACGCGCTGAAGGCCATTTTGCTCGGGCAATTCGCCTTACTTCATGCTCAAAATCGAATCCGTCTGACATTTAATTGCCTCCATAACATTGCAGGTAATTGGTGGCGTGCCTTACAGCGCAGCAAACGCTAAATTGCAAAGTCTGACCAGACTCTCTTTATCAAACTGCTAATTGTACTAGCGCAACTCCGCCGGCATCACCGTCCCCACCCCCGGTCCACTCAACAAGCTATACGCTATCCACAACGCCACTATCGCGTAGACCGCACGCGGCGCCCATACCGCGAGCTGCTCGTAGAAGCCGTTGATGGCTTCAGTTTCGAGTGTGATGTAGCGCAGCAGCATTTCCGGCAGGGTGCCGCTGCTTTCGCCGGTCTGCACGAAGGACACCAGGTGGTCGTCCTGCTGCGGCAGCGTGGCCAAGGCCTGCGCGAGGGTGGCGCCCTTGCTCACTTGCGGGGCGATGCGCGCGAATTCGCGTTTGATCTTTTCGTCCTCGATGGTATCGAGCGCCGCCGGTAGGGCGTCGAGCATGGAGATGCCGGCTTCGAGCATGAGCGCCAGGCTCTCCAAAAAATCGCGGCGGTTGCGGCGCGCGATGATTTTGTTGAACGGCGGCAGGCTCGGCAGCAGCGGCTTCGCCAGCAGCACGACCACGCCAATCAGCAGCAGCGGACGCAGGATTTTCCACAAGTAAACACCGATGCCGAATGCGCCGGTGGCGAAACCCGGCAGCGGTCCTATGAAGAGTGAGGCCAGCAACATGAAGGCCGGCAACGTCATGCGCGATTTCACCGTGGCGGCTTGCGCGGCGCGCTGGGTGTAGACCTCGGCGAGGCGCCGATACATTGCGCCCGGACTGCCAGCGAGCGTGGCGGCGCGAATCAGGCGCGCATCGAGTTTGTTGAACAGTCCGCTGCTGGCGCCGGCGCCGGCGATATCGCCGCGCTGCGCCAGCAGTTTTTGCATCTGCGCGATGCGCGGCGCGGCCGCCTTGCCCAGCTCAAGCATGCCAAAGGCGCGTGCTGCAGGCAGGCCGGCATTCTCGAGTGCGGCGAGTTGTGTGAAGAGGTCAGCGCGAATGCGAAGCGGCAACGGAGCAAATTTGGCGGTGGCCATGCGGGGCAGGATTTTCCATGGTGGATGCGCTGGATCGAGCGCACACAATAGCAAACCTTGCCTTGCTGACGGCGCAGGGTGCTGTCTGCGCCGTCATTGCCATGCGGCAACCGTCAGGCAGCCTGAACGAGCTACCTCAAGGAAATGCAGGAACCGCCGGCTCAAGGCCGCGCTGCGCGGCTTCGGGATGGCGACGCTCGACCAGTTCGCGGATTTCTTCGATACGGCGCGAGGGAACATCGACCATCATCAGTATGCGCCCGGCGGCGAAATCACCGGCGAACATGCGCAGCCGCGAATTCGGTGTGGATGAGGCAATCAGGCTCGAAGACCAGGCGCCGAACACCGCGCCACCCAGGGCCATCAGCGGGATCGACGAAGGCGACAGGGCCGGATGGCCCAGCAGCGGCACATAGGCGAACAGGGCGCCCAGCACCACGCCGCCGAGTGCGCCACAGACGATGCCGACTTCTGCGCCGTGCACCAGATCGGTCTTTTGCCAGATACCGGCCTCGGGCAGATTGCCCATCGGCGTGCCGCGCCGACCGAGGCAGTGGATATGGCCGATTTCAATGCGCGCCAGCAGCAGATCGTTGGTGGTCTGCTCGGCGCTGGCAACATCGGGAAGCACGAAATACATTCTGCGTCTCATGATGACCTCCGCGAAAAAGTTGTGAGGAAATACGAGCCCGTGGAAAGGATTGGCCTGAACCGTTTGCGGTGATTGCGCAAGCTGCTGCGCCTTTCCACAAATTCAGTTTTCGCTCTTCGCAAGGCAATGTCAACGAATACGCGACTGAATGGACGATCCAGAAAAAAGTGTCGTTTTTTCGCCCTAAGTGAAAAGCGTAGAACGCCATCTGGCGCGGCGTTCGAGGCATTTTTGCCCCAAACACCGCACCAGTGCTTGGGTTCGGCATTCATCTGCTCTGTCGTCAGGCAGCGACGGGAGCTGCTTACAAAATGTCACCAACTGCCGTTTACGAATTTTCCGGCGCCTCGTTAAGCGCTCACAGCAGCAGCTAATTTTTCCCATCAACTTTCAAAAAAGGGTGTGACCATGAGCAGAAACCAACTTCATTCCAGCATTTGTGCCGCACTGTTTGCCATTGCCGGCATCGGCATGGCAAACGCGCAGACCGCGGCAAGCGAAGTGCAGCGCAACGTCAACCAGCAGACGCGCATCGAGCAGGGCCTCAAATCCGGCGCCCTGACGACCCAGGAAGCGGCCAGGCTGGAACAGGGCGAAGCGAAGATCCAGCGCGAGCAGGCGCGCGCCCTGCAGGACGGCAAATTGACGCCGGCCGAAAAAGCCAAAATCCAGGCCGACCAGAACCGCGAATCCGCCGCCATCCAGAAACTGAAAACCAATGACAAGGTGGGCAATCCCGATTCCGCCTCCTCGCAGCGCATGCAGGCCGATGTGCAGCGCAATATCAATCAGCAGCAGCGCATCGAGAACGGCGTGAAGTCCGGCGAACTTACCAAGCGCGAGACCGCCAACCTCGAACGCGGCCAAGCGAGGGTCGAGCGCAAGGAAGCGCGTGCCGGACGCGATGGTCATATCGGCGCAAAGGAGCAGGCGCGCATCCAGGGCGCCGAGAACCACCAGAGCAAGCGCATCTTCAAGGAAAAGCACGACGCGCAAGTGCAGAAGTAATTGCGGTCGCCGCAAGACCGACGTAAAAAAGGGCCCGCATTTGCGGGCCCTTGTTCATTTTCTCATTCGCGCACAGCTGCTGCTATTTCGCCACCGGCAGCGGAATGAACTCTGTCTCGCCCGGCACCCGGCCCATGGCCTGCTGCGCCCAGGCCTGTTTCGCTTCTTCAATGCGCTCCTGACGCGAGGACACGAAGTTCCACCACATATGCCGATGCCCATCCATGGGCGCGCCGCCGATGAGGACAAAATGCGCCGCCCGTTTGCTCCTGATCCGCGCGGCGGCGCCCGGTTCGAGCACAACCATGGTGAATGGTGACAGCTCCACGCCGTCGACATCGAGCGTTCCATCGACTGCATAAACGGCGCGCTCTTCGGCAATATCGGCCGGAAGCTCGATTGTCGCGTCGGCGGCTAATTCGACATCGAGATACAGCGTCGGCGCAAAAGTCTGCACCGGCGAGCGCAAGCCGTGCAGCGCGCCGATCAGCACTCGCACTTTCACGCCCTCGGCAGTCCACAGCGGAATATCCGCTGCCGCCGTATGCGCGAACGAGGCCGGCACTTCCTCGAATTCCTTGGGCAATCCGACCCATAACTGCAGGCCGTGCGAGCGCCGCACTTTATCGCGCAGATCGGGCGGTGTGCGTTCGGAATGCACGATGCCGGAACCCGCCGTCATCCAGTTGATCGCGCCGGGTTCGATGCGCTGCACCGCGCCGAGACTGTCGCGATGCAACATCGCGCCCTCGAACAAATAGGTGACTGTGGCAAGGCCGATATGCGGATGCGGGCGCACATCGTGGTTGTCGCCGGGACCGGCCTCGACCGGGCCGAAGTGATCGAAGAACAGGAAGGGGCCGACCGACTGGCGGACGGCGGCCGGCAATAAACGCCTGACGTCGAAGCCGGGGGAAAGATTTTTTGCATGCGGCTGGATGAATTCGAGAATGGGCATGGCGGCCTTGTTCGCAGGAAATTTTACTGAAAGAAAAACAGCATACGCCGGTAACTTTCCGCGCGCGGCTGCAATACCAGCGTCATCAGCTTGTTACATCTTCAGCCTAATCTCAATTCCGCAATGTCGTAGCGGATCAATCATGACCGATTCCATAAAACCTGCCGTCCACAGCGGCGCCTGATCGTCCTCGCGTAGCTGGATTAGCTCTTCAATTCGCGCCCTCGACATAGCACGCCTCTCGCAATAATCGTTTCAAGCAGCCTCCTCCGCAAGTTTTCGGGTCCAATCCAATAGGAGTTCATATGAACGTACTGAAACGAATCCCCGGCGCCGCAGCACTGCTCGTCGCGGCCGCCTTGGCGTTCGGCATCGCCTGCGCGCACGCCGAACCCGACAAGCGCTTTCACAACGGCAAGTACGACGAGTATTACGACGGCCGCGGATTCCGCAGCGGCAACGGCGAAAGCCTCGGCGATGCGAGTATCCAGCTGGGCCCGCGCCCTTTCTACCTGGTCAAGGGCATGGACGAGGGCAAGCTCAAGGACCGCCTGATGATGTGCGAAAAAGGCCCCTTCTATCGCAGCGATTTTTCCATCGGTCATCGCGGCGCTGCCCTGCAATTCCCCGAGCACAGCAAGGAAGCCTATGACGCCGGCGCGCGCATGGGTGCAGGAATCGTCGAATGCGATACCACCTTCACCAGGGACGGCGAGCTGGTATGCCGCCACTCGGAATGCGATCTGCATACCACCACCAATATCGTCGCCACGCCGCTCAATAGTCAATGCACCGTACCGTGGAACGGCGCGGGTTCCAAACCGAAATGCTGCACCAGCGATCTGACCCTGGCGCAATTCAAGACGCTGAAAGCGAAGATGGACGCCAGCAATCCGGCGGCCACGACCGCGGAAGGATATCTCGGCGGCACGCCCAGCTGGCGCACCGATCTGTATGCCGGACGCGGCACCCTGATGACGCTGAAGGAAAGCATCGCGCTCAATAAAGCCAACGGCGTCAAGCACACGCCGGAACTGAAGTCGGGCGACCCGGCCCGCATCCAGGCAATCTTCGGCGGTCAGGCCAACTATGCGCAAAAAATGATCGACACCCTGGTCGCCGCGCGCATCGATCCGAAGGATGTATGGCTGCAATCCTTCGACGGCCGCGACATTCTTTACTGGGTGCAGAACGCCCCACAGTTCGGCAAACAGGCCGTCTATCTCGACTCGATCGACCCGACCGCCAACCCGCCCGTTCCCGGTTTCACGCTTGAGCAGTTGCGCGAACTGAAACGCCAGGGCGTGAAAATCATCGCGCCACCGATGCCGGCGTTGCTGACGATCAACGCCAACAATGAGATCGTGCCCTCGCAATACGCAATCGACATCAAATCGCTGGGGTTCGACATCATCACCTGGACCTTCGAGCGCGCCGATCTGCGGCAGGGCGCGTCCAAAGCCGGCTTCTACTACTACTTCGATCCTGAAGGCCGCGCCATCAAGAAGGACAGCGATATGTACAAGGCGCTGGATGTTCTGGCGCACAAGGTCGGCATTATCGGCATCTTCTCCGATTGGCCGGCGACCGTGACGTACTACGCGAATTGCATGGGCCTGAAGTAAGCCCTGCCGCCTGGCGCCGCATGCTGCGAACAAGCAGCATGCGGCGCCAATTTTTTTACGGCCTCGCCTTCACCATTTTCCCCAGCCACAGTCCCGCGCCGATCCAGGCGCCGGAGACAAGCAGCGCCACCGCGCCGACGGGAATCGCGAGCATGGTCAGCAGGGTCGGTGTCCACACGCCGATGAAATCGCCGCCGCGATAGATGAAGGTATCGATGAAGGTTTTGGATTTGTATTTTTCCTCGGGCCCCAGCGGGATGTAGAGAATCTCGCGCGCCGGGCGATCGACCGCGTAATGCAGGCCGCGGCGCAGCACCATCACGGTGGCGAGCGCCGCGAACACCGGCCAGATGCCGAGCGCGATGAAGCCGCCCAGAGTCAGCAGCGGCAGGAGCAGCAGCACGCGCGCCACGCCGATCGCCTTCAGCAAACGGCCGGTGATCAGCGCCTGCGTTGCAAGGGTGAGGATATTGGTCCACAGATCGATGCGTGCAAAGGCTGCGGTGCGGGCCGCCGCGCCGGCAAAACTGTCCTCGACGATTTTTCCCTGCGCAAGGTACAGCAGGGTCGAGGTGACGGTGAAGAGAATGATGTAGGCGCAAATCATTTGCAAATAGCGCGAACCGGCGATGAGGCGCAGGCCCTCGGTGAGACGCGGCCCGGGGTCGCGCGCACTGCTGCCGCCGGCGGCGAGGCCGAAGGCGTCGGCAACTCTCAGCATGCACAGCACCGCAATTTCCAGCATGAGCAGTGAAATCAGCAGCAGGTCGGAAGGCTCGATATTGAAGCCGAAGCTGCCCCGCGTCAGTGCGTCCGTCACCGCCGCGCCGACCACGGCGCCGAGCGTGCCGCCGATGGAAATCACGCCGAACAGGCGCTTGCCCTGCTCTTCATTGAACACATCCGCCATGAAGCCCCAGAACACCGAGACCACGAACAGGTTGAACACGCTCAACCAGATGTAGAAGGCATAGCCGAGACTGGCGCCGCCATGCTCCGGCAGGAATTTGAACAGCAGGAAAAAGATCAGCAGATGCGAGGCGAAGAAATGGCAAATGCGCGGGATGAATTTGCGCCGCGACATTTTTGAGACGATGGCGGCATGCAGCGGATAGGCGATGAACATGGCAAGCATGGTGCCGCTCATCAGCCACGGCAATTTGTCGGCGCCGCGCGCGATGCCCATGGCTTCGCGCACAGGTCGCAGCAGATAAAAACTGAACAGCAAAAAGAAAAAATAGGCGCCGGCGAAAAACAGGGCGCGCCCCTCGCCGCGCTGCACCATCACCAGCCGGGCGAGAAGGCCGGCGCCGGATTGAGTCGCAGAAATATTGCTTGGGTTCGACACGTTGATGGGCAGTCTGGCTACAGGATTGCGCAAGAGTATAGGCGATCGCGCCCATGGCGGCGCTTCGAACTTTTACGCACCCATCCTGTCGGACTTGTTCAATGCCACTGTCTCGATCGCACGCCAAGGGAGTACCTGCGATGCGCCACCGCCTCCGCTTGTTGATTGCCTCGATGATTGCAGCGCTTGCGCTTGGCGCTGTCGCCGATGCCGCATCGCCACGGAAGGCGTCCGGCGGCGAACTTTGGTGGAGCTATCTGGCCAGCTATGACGACGGCCCCGGCTCGATCCGGCTGGACCTCAACCGCTATCGACATGCGCCGCTGGCGGAATACACCCATCTGCTGATCACCGGCAGCGCCTATGCAAGCAGCCAGCCCGGCGGCCTGCCCGAGCCCGCCGATGTGCAGCGCCTCGGCGCCTTGTCGCGCAATACCTTCGCCGCCGTCAGGGCCGTGGTGCCCGCGATATTCGCCGGCAGCTTCACGCATGGCGGCGAGCAGCAGAATTACCTCTATGTGAAAAATACCGTCTCGAGCAAGGCGCGCATCGACAAGGCCCTGGCCGACTTCTATGCCAAGGCCTGTCCGGGCTGCAAGGTTCGCAGCAACTACCGCGAGGATGCGGGCTGGTCGGTATATCGCACTTTTCTGTTTCCCAATCTGCAGACGCGCGAGTTTTATCGCGAGCAGTTGAAGGCCATCGGCTTTGTCATGCCGCTGGCACCCTGATCAGGGCGCTAGTATCTGCGGCCGTGATGGCTAGCGGGCGCGGCGAAAGGTCAGATTGAGGCGCTGCGCACCCAGCAAGGGATGATTGCCCGGCTTCAGCGGCAGGATGCCGTGATAACGCAATCGCGAGGGCCCGCCCCAGACCACCACATCGCCATGCTGCAGCGGAATTTTTTGCGTCTTGTCGCTGCGATCGAGGCCGCCGAATTGGAACATGGCCAGCAGGCCGAGGGAAACGGAAACAATCGGCTGGTCGTAATTATTTTCGTCGCGATCCTGATGCAGGGTCAGTCTGGTGCCGGGCTCGTAGCGGTTGATCAGGCAGGC
>JACXTT010002219.1_pt1 | contig 31135 bp, 29 predicted proteins | sample 9270951 | NCBI WGS metagenome assembly JACXTT01 (sample SAMN15532306, study PRJNA645909) | rock metagenome | isolation source: weathered quartz diorite | place: Puerto Rico | collected 2017-06-21
GGGGGCCCCCTTGAGGTTTTTTTCGACCTTTTGCCCGAAGTCTTTTGAGGGGGCTCAGCGCCGCGAAATTGTGATGCTCGTCTAATTCTGACGGGCTTATCTTTAAACCCTCTTGGGCCCAACTGAACCGGTTTCAAGGAGTCGCCCGATGTCCACCCGCCGCACCGCCTTCTGGTTGAGCCTTACGGCGAGCGTGCTGGTGGGGGCCTTTCTCGGGTCGGGCACCTACACCTTTGTGGCGGCCCACGGCGCGTCCTACCTCTCCGACGATCCCGCGGTCTGCGTGAACTGCCACATTATGCGCGAGCAGTTCGACGGCTGGAACCACGGCTCCCACCATGCGGTGGCCACCTGCAACGATTGCCACCTCCCGCACGACAACGTCATCCACAAGTACTTCGTGAAGGCGAGCAACGGGTACCACCATTCCAAAGCCTTCACCCTTCAGGATTTCGCCGAGCCCATCCGCATCAAACCCGGCAACGCGAAGGTGCTGGAGGCCAACTGTCGCCGTTGCCATGGGGAGCTGACGTCGGATATCACCGCCCACGGCACCCTCGGCGTGCCCACGGATCCCACCCAGCAGGCGGATCTCTACGGGTGCGTGCGCTGCCATCAGGGCGTGGGCCACGGCCCCACCCGCTAAACCCATCGATCCATTGATTCAGGAGGCCTCATGAGCGAACCGACTTCCCCCGCCCTCGCCAACAAGATCAAGAAGCGGCTCCTGGTGGCCATCCTCGCCGCGCTCGCGACCTTCCTCGTGCTCGCCCTGTTTGCGAATATCTCCGCCCGCAAGGCCGAGGCAAAGCAAACCAGCTTCCGAATCGTCGATCTCGATGAAAAGAGCATCGATCCGGCCCAGTGGGGAAAGAACTTCCCTCGGCAATACGACGCCTACCTCCGCACAGCGGAGAACTACGGCACCAAGTACGGTGGCGCCGGAAGCGAGGGCGCGCCGCTTAGCAAAATCGGAGAGGACCCACGGCTGAAGACGATCTTCGACGGCTACGCGTTCGCCATCGATTACAACCAGCGGCGCGGCCACGCCTACATGCTCGACGACCAGCGCGCCACCAAGCGGGTGACCGAGCGGCCCCAGCCCGGATCCTGCCTGCATTGCCACGCGTCCAACTCGGTGGCCTACCGGCAAGTAGGTTTACAGAACGGAGCTCCGGGCACGCTGGAAGAAGCCTTCACCTCCTCCCACGGCCAGGAGCAGCTCATGAAGGGCTTCGAGACCGTGTGCAAGATGCCTTACAAGGACGCCACCAAGCTTGTGGAGCATCCCGTCGCTTGCATTGATTGCCACGATCCCAAGAGCATGCAGTTGCGGGTTACCAAGCCCGGGTTCATCCGCGGCATCGCGGCCCTGGCCCAAAGCGGCGAGCCCGTGCCCCACCTGCCTTCCATCGAGAAGTGGCGCAAGGGCGATCGGAAGGAAGTCTACGACGCGAACCGCGATGCCTCCCGCCAGGAGCTGCGCTCCTTCGTGTGCGGCCAATGCCACGTGGAGTACTACTGTGGGCCCAAGACCACGCTCTTCTTCCCCTGGAACAAGGGCTTGAAGGTGGAGCAGATCGAGGCCTACTACGACGACTACAAGTTCCCCGACGGCCACCGCTTCTTCGATTGGAAGCATGCGAAGACCGGCGCCGAAGTGCTCAAGGCCCAACATCCCGAGTTCGAGATGTGGAGCCAGGGCATTCATGCCCGCAGTGGCGTCTCCTGCGCCGACTGCCACATGCCTTATGTGCGCGAAGGTGCGGTGAAGATCAGCGACCACCATGTGAAGAGCCCGCTCCTCGACGTCAGCCGAAGCTGCCAGACCTGCCACCGCTTCCCCGAGGAGGAGATGAAGGCGCGGGTCCAGATCATTCAGGACCGTACCCACGCGCTCATGGGCCGCGCGGAGGACGCCGTCGTCGCGCTCATCACCGACCTCGAAGCTGCGAAGAAAGCCGGCCTCGACGAGAAGGCGTTGGAGCCCATCCTCGCCTTCCAGCGCAAGGCTCAATGGCGCGTCGATTTCGTCAACGCAGAGAACTCCATGGGTTTCCACGCGCCTCAGGAAGCGGCGCGCATCCTCGGAGAAGCCATCGACTACGGACGCCAAGGCCAGCTGGCTCTCAAGGATGTCGTGGCCAAGGGCCGACGCTAAGGAAGAGGTGCGGCGGGATGCGGAGGGATTTTCTTCTCCGTATCCCGCCGCGCGTCATCTCAAAGCTGCATCACCACACCGGGGAGCTTTTGGATCGCTTCGCGCAAAGGCAGCTCCGCCTGATCGTGGGGCAGGGTGATCCAGAAGGTGTAGGAGATGAAGGCGCCTTTGCAATTGGCCTGGGCCTGGAGGTCGCTCTCCTCCTGGGGGCCGAGGTGGGCGAGGATGAGCTCCACCACCATGTCCACACGCAGCAGATCCATCTGCCCGATGACCTTGAGGGGCACCCGGGCGGGGTAGTTCATTTCGGGCTTGCCTTCGATCACACGCATACCCCTAGTGTGCCAGGCTAAGCGCATGAACGATCTGCCTGCCCTGGGTCTGCTCCTCCTCACCGGAGGAGAAGGGCGCCGGATGGGCGGCCCCAAGCATGATCGGCCCCATCCTCAGGGCGGGAGCTGGGGCGGTCACCTTGTGAAGGTCTTTCGTGACGTGGCGCCACAGGGGCCCGTGGTGCTCCTGGGGTCGACCTTGCCAGATCATCCTGAGCTGCCGGCCGTCGAGGACCCGCGGCAGGGGCCAGCGGTGGCGTTGCGAACGTGGGCCACGTCTCAGCCTGTTCGGGTTCGCCGCTGGTGGGTGGTGGCCTGCGATCAGGTGGCGTGGACCGCAGCGGAGCTGAGGGCCTGGTGGGAGGAGGCGGAGGTCTGCGACCCGAATGGGCAGTCATGGGTGATGGGGTCCGCGGAAGGGCAGACCCAACCACTGGGCGGGTTCCTGGGGGGGGATCTCGTACCGCGCTTGGCGAAGACGGAGGGCAGGTCCCTGCGGGACCTGCTGAATGGTCTTCCGGTGGTGCTTCGCGAGGGCCCGGCCTCTTCAGGTAAAGACATCGATGCGCCTGAGGATCTGGAATCCTGGGGCGAGTAGGAAGGAAGGCGCCGAGCCTCTCTCCTATACTCCAGGCATCCCTCCGGAGTGCTCATGTCGATGGCGGTTTCCCACCCCGCTGAATGGAACCGTGCCCAGCGCGTGGCCTTCCGATTCTTCTTCGCCTATTTCGTCCTCTACTTCTTTCCCCTGCCGAGCGGGCTTGCCAGTCCTGAGTGGCTCAGCGGGGTGACGGACGGCCTATGGCACAAGGTGGTGCCCTGGGTGGCGTCCCACTTGTTCCACGTGAAGATCACCAATTTCAGCAACGGAAGTGGCGATACCACCTATGACTATCTGCGAGTGTTCTGCATGGCGGTCATCGCCTTGGTGGCAACACTCGTCTGGTCGTGGCTCGATCGGGCCCGCAAGGAGTACCGCAGGCTTCACGAATGGGCGCGGCTCTGGCTGCGATATGCGCTCGCGATGTCCATGCTCACCTACGGCGTGGTGAAGGTGATCAAGCTGCAGATGCCTACACCGGGCTATGGCGTGCTCTCAGAAACCTATGGGGAGAGCTCCCCGATGCGCCTGTTGTGGACCTTCATGGGCTTCTCCACCGGCTACACCTTTTTCGCGGGAGCCTCTGAAGTGCTGGGGGCGCTGCTGCTCTTCTTCCGACGAACCACGACGCTGGGCGCCTTAGTGGTGGTGGGCGTCATGAGCAACGTGGTGATGTTGAACTACTGCTACGACGTCCCCGTAAAGCTCGGCTCTTCGCACCTGCTGCTGCTGGCCTTCTTCCTGCTGGCGCCGGATCTCTCCCGACTGGCGGGCCTGTTTTTCTTTAATCGGCCGGTAGAGCCCATCCATCCAGGCCCTCACCTCACTCAGCGCTGGATGCGTTGGACGGGGGTTGGATTGAAGACCTCCATCATCGGCTTTGCGCTGGTGTCCGAGTTCTGGGGCGCCATCAGTGGCTACGACCAATTTATGGACCGCATCAACCCCAAGGCTCCCGAGGGATGGTACGCGATCTCCGCCTTCCAAGAAGATGGGAAGGACGTTCCGGCCATCGCCACGGATGGCCATCGGTGGAAGACCTTCGTGCTGTTTCGCGGGTATGTGCGGCTATGGGGGTTCGACCGTTCCACCCGGCTTTTCAAGGTCGAAGGCCAACCGACCCAAGGCACCTTTGCCTTGATGGCCCTGAATGATCAGGGTGAACCGTTGGCAGGCACTCCGCCCGTGGCCCAACTGCAGATGCATGTGGCAGGTGATGGCCAGGGACGGTTGGAGGGGGCTTTTGAAGGGCATGTCCTTCAAGTGGCCATGACGCGGCAGGATGGGCGGGATTTTCCCCTCATGAAGCGCGGGTTCCATTGGATTGCGGAGTTCCCCTACAACCGCTGAGGGGCCTTGATACCCTTAAGGGTTCGAGGTTCGCCATGCACGACGCTCCCAAAACCCACCCCAGCCACGAATGGGTGCCGCCCTTCTTCCTCGGCTCCTGCGAGCCCGAGGAGGCCGATATCGCCCTCTTTGGCGTGTGTTGGGATGGAACCTCCAGCTTTAAGGCCGGCTCGCGATTCGCAGGCTTCGCCGTGCGCGAAGCCTCCTTCGGCATGGAGGAGTTCAGCTTCTATCAGCAGGCCTCCCTCATGGACATCAAGTTCACCGACTACGGCGATCTCTTCCTGCCTCCAGGCCAGAAGCAGCGGGTGCTGGACGACATCGCCTCCGGTGTGAAGGAGATCCGCAGCAAGGGGCAGTTCCCCCTCGCCTTCGGCGGCGAGCACCTGCTGGCCCTGCCGCTCATCCTCGCGGCTTATGAGGAATACCCTGATCTCGCTGTTGTCCACTTCGACGCCCACGCCGATCTGCGCCCCGATCTCTGGGGTGATCCTTTCACCCACGCGACGATCCTCGGCCGCGTGGCCGACAAGATCGGCTATCAGAACCTGAAGCAGTTCGGCATCCGCTCCGGCTCCAAAGAGGAGTACGAGATCGCCAAGCAGCACGACACCATGCGTCCCTTCACGGTGGAAGCCATCAAAGAGCATCTGGCCTCCTTAGGCGATCGGCCCATCTATCTCACGCTGGATCTCGACGTGCTCGATCCGAGCATTTACCCCGGCACCGGTACGCCCGAGCCCGGCGGCATCCTGTGGGATACCCTCATCGCCGGTCTGAAGCAGTTCAAGGGCAAGCGCCTCGTCGGTATGGACTGTCTCGAACTCGCGCCCCACTACGATTCCACGGGCGTCAGCGCCATCGCCATGGCGAAGACGATGCGGGAGATGATCATCCTCGCGAGCCAGCGGAAGAAGTAGTAGCCGTCGGAAAGTCTGGGCAGACCTAGGCCAGAAGCGCATCATGGGGCCATTCCAATCACTGGGGTGGCCAAGATGGCGGATGCGCAATGGCAGGATCTGGGGCCGGTCGAGAGCCTGAGCGGCAAGCCGTTGCAGCAGGTCAAAGTGGGGCGAACCTCTCTGGCGCTGGTCTATGCGGAGGGCGTCTTCAGCGCCCTTTCCGGTGTCTGCAATCACGCCGGAGGTCCCTTGGGAGAAGGGCGCCTCAAGGGCGAGTACGTCGTGTGCCCGTGGCACAACTGGAGTTTCCACTGCCGGAAGGGCCATGGAGAACCGGGCTTCGAAGCGGATCAGGTGCCTGTTTATGAGACGAAAATCGAGGGTGGTCATCTTTTCGTAAACCTCACCCCAAGCGTCGATCGGCATAAGAAACCCCACGCCCCGCACCCGCTGGCGCGGCCCGTCGTGCGAGAGGCGGGCCCGCTTCGTGTTGTCGGCATCTCCACCACCGTGATGGACAAGGCGAACCCCCGCTACTCCACCTCAGAAGCCCTTCTGGAAACGGCCCTCGCGCAGGCCCACAGCGAGGGCGCGGAGGCGCGGCTCATCCGGCTCAACGATCTCTCCTTTCGGGCCTGCGAGGGCTATTACTCCAAGAGTGCCCGCGCCTGTACTTGGCCGTGCTCCATCACGCAAATGGATGCGAACGACGAACTCGATCAAGTCTACGAGGCCCTCGTGCATTGGGCGGATGTCGTGCTGGTGGCCACGCCCATCCGCTGGGGAGCCGCGAGTTCGCTGTACCACCGCATGGTCGAGCGTCTGAACTGCATCCAGAACCAGATCACCATCGGGGATCGGGTGCTCATCCAAAACAAAGTGGCCGCCCTCATCATTACGGGAGGCCAGGACAACATCCAGGCGGTGGCCGGGCAGATGCTCGGCTTCTTCGGAGAGATCGGTTTCCACGCTCCTCAATTTCCCTACATCGCGCATTCCCGCGGATGGACGGCCGAGGATATGGAGCGTAATGTCGCCTTCGTGCAGCAGAGTGAAGCGCTGCATCAGGGGGCGCGGGAGCTCGTGATGCGAGCCATGAAGTTGGCGCAGCACCTGATCGCAGAAGAGCCTGCGCCCACCCGCATCTCGCGGGGAGGACGGAAGGCCTACCGCAAAGTGGCCGAGACCTCAGAGGGGTGAAGCCGCCCAGGCCCTATCCGAATCGCGACGGATCGAGCGGAGCGAGATCGACGACGGGCTTCTTGCCTTGGATCAGCTGAGCGCCGAGTTCGCCGGTGATGGAGGCGAGGCTGATGCCGAGCATGGCGTGACCGGTCGCGACGAACAGGCGGGGTTGAACAAAGCCGAGATAGGGAAGTCCATCAGGGCTGCAGGGGCGCAACCCAGCCCAGGGCGTCGCGGCGTCGAAGGGAGGCAGCGATGCGCGTGGCAGCACCCGGGTGAAGGCGCCCGCGAGCGCGCGCAATCGCCCTTCTGAAATGCGCTCATCCAGACCGGAGAGCTCCATGGTGCCAGCGAGGCGCAGATGGCCCGCCATGGGCGTCACGGCCACACGGGCTTCATGGAGAATGAGCGGCAGTTTGAGATCGCAGGGATGCTTCTCATAGGTGAGGCTGCAGCCCCGGCCCGCCTCCAGCGGCAAGCGGTGGCCCAAGGGGCGTAAGAGTGTTGCGCTCCACGCACCGGCGGCGACAACGCAGGTGTCCGCCTCGATGGGGCCATCATCCGTATCGAGGGTGTAGCCGTTGCTTTGGCGCTGAAGGCGCTGGACCTGCCTATGCAGGATGCGTCCACCATGCGCTTCCAGGTCTGCGGCGAGGGCTTGTGTGTAGGCTGCGGGCTCGAGGTGGGCGTCCTGGGGGAAGTAGACGCCGCCGGACAGACCCTCAAGCAGCCGGTCTAGTGTGCTCAGGCGTGCGCCCTCGCAGACTTCCGCAGATACACCATGTTTCATGGAAAGCTCGGCTTCGTGAATCAGCTCTGCGCGGCCTTTGTCCGTTTCCGCGAGCATGACGAGGCCCTTGGATTCAAAGGCGAAACCACCCAATTCGCGCATCTCCGCTTCTATGAACGCGCGGCCTCCGAGGAGTAGCTCCTTCAGCACCGGCAGCCCATGGCGCACATTGGCGTCGGTGCAATGACGGGCGAAACGCCAGATCCAGCCCCAGAGGGCTGGATCGAAGCGGGGCGTCAGCCGGAAGGGGCCGTTGGGATTCAGCAGGTACTTGAGTCCAAGGGACACCATGCCGGGCGCGGCCAAGGGCACCAGGTGGCTGGGCGTGATGAGGCCCGCGTTGCCGAAAGAGGCGCCGCCCGCGGGCCCGCGCCCATCCACAACCACGACTGCTGCGCCGCTGCGGGCGAGGCGTCGCGCGATGGAGAGGCCCACCGCGCCCGCGCCGATGACGACGACATCCTGCTGCATTAGGAGTGTGTCCGTGAAATCCGCCGGGCAGCGCTGGGCCGCCGGCGGAGGCAGACGAGGAAGGTGAGGGCCGGTGTAGTCGACACTACACGGACCGAGCCTGACGAAGTATGCCGACAGAAAATGGGCGATTGTGCAGGCCCCCGGCCTGCACTCCCCACTTGCGAGAGCAAGTGGGAGCCCATTTTGCCCCAGCCCCAAAGGGGTTGAGCGGAAAGGGCCCGCTGGCTTTGTCGACGCGCTGGAACGATGGGGCGGCATCGTCCTGCGCGCGCCTTCGCGCCATCAGGCCCTTTCCACTCAACGATGCTCGCGACGGATTTCACGGACACACTCCTAAATGACCTGGAAGCCGCGGACGAAGGGATCGGCTTCATCCAGGAAGATCGTGTTGTAGCCCGTGATCTGCGCCCAGCCTTCGATGCTGGGGATGATGGCGTCGAAGGGACCGACTTTCGCGGTGGCCTCCACGCGGCCCTTGAAGAGGCTCCCGATAATGCTTTCGTGATGGAAGGCATCGCCCACACTGAGCTTCCCCTTCGCAGCCCACTGGGCCATGCGCGCCGACGTCCCAGTGCCGCAGGGGCTCCGGTCGATGGCCTTTTCACCGTAGAGTACGGCGTTCTTCGCATGGGCTTCGGGATGGGTGGGCCGGCCCGTCCACAGCACGTGGCTGCACCCGCGGATCTCGGGGCGTTCAGGATGCACGAACTCTGCGGCCTCGTTCACGACTTGGCGCAACGCGCGGCCATGGCTTACGAGTTGGTCGGCGGTGAAGGCTTCGAGACCAGGGAAGTTGGGTTGGGGATCGACAATGGCGTAGAAGTTCCCGCCGTAGGCCACGTCCACGTTCAAAGTGCCAAGTTCGGGTACCTCCACCTTCATCCCTTCGCGTGAGAGAAAGGAGGCCACGTTGGTGATACGCACGGATGCGACCTTGTCGCCTTCCATCACGTAGCGTGCTTCCACGAGCCCTGCGGGCACTTCGAGGCGCAGCAGACCCGGCGTTTTCGGCGTGATGAGACCTTCTTCGATCATTACGGTCACGGTGCCGATGGTGCCGTGGCCGCACATGGGCAGGCATCCGCTTGTTTCGATGAAGAGGATGCCCACATCATTCGCCGGGTCGCAGGGCGGATAGAGAATCGATCCGCTCATCATGTCGTGGCCCCGAGGCTCAAACATGAGGCCCGTGCGGATCCAATCGAAGTCGCGCAGGAAGTGGGCGCGGCGCTCGGCCATGGTCGCGCCATCGAGAAAGGGCCCGCCTCCCGCGACGACACGCACGGGATTGCCACAAGTGTGGGCGTCGATGCAGGTGAAAGTCTTCTTCATATCAATCCATGGCGAGCGCGGATGTGACGAAGGCTTGGAGTTGGTCAAGGATCTGATCCGAGGCGTCTCCAGCTTCCCGTTCTTTGCCGTCGGCCACGGCGCGCATCAAGGAGGCATGCAGGGCGGCGAAGCGGGGCAGGTCGCCCTGATGCTGATGGGCCACCCACAACCGCCGGCATTGGGTGCGCAGCGGCCCCAAGGCCAGCATGGCGTAGGGATTGCGCGAGGCCTCTTCCAGCAGGGCGTCGCAGGCATGGTCCGCGGCGAGGTAGCGCTTGAGATCCCCCTTCGCTGCGGCCTTGTCCATGAGCGTCGCGGCTTCGCGCAGCGCTTCCCGTTGCGTGGGCGTGGCGCGCTTGGCGGCCTTGGTGGCGACGAGGCGCTCCAATTCGCGCCGCGTTTCCAGCAGCGCCATCTGATCGCCATAGTGGATGGGCGTGACGCGGATGCCGCGGCGAGGCATGACCTGCAACATGCCTTCCGAAGCCAGACGTTGGATAGCTTCCCGCACGGGGGTGCGGCCCAGCTCCAATCGGTCCATGAGTTCGGCTTCGGTGAGAAGGGCGCCCGGTTTGAGCTGCAGGGTGACCAGCAGGGTTTCCAGTGCTTCGTAGGCTTGTTCGGAAAGGCTTTGAGCGGTCATCACGGCGCCATGTAGGTGGTGGTGATGACAGTGTAGAAGTCCTTGGCGGATCCCCCCTGCTCCCGCGGGCCGAAGGAGCTGCCCTTCATGCCGCCGAAGGGCACATGGAAGTCCACGCCCGCGGTGGGCAGGTTCACCATGCGCATGCCGGCCTGGATGCGGCGCTTGAACTCCGAGGCGTGCTTGAGGGAGGTTGTGCAGATGCCTGCGCTTAGGCCGAAGGGCGTGGCGTTGGCGAGGTCTAAGGCCTCGTCCAGATCCTTGGCGGGAATCACCGCCGCGATGGGGCCGAAGACCTCCTCCTGATTGAGCGGCATATCGTTGCGGGTGCCGACGAAGAGGGCCGGGGATTGGAACCATCCGCGGGTGCGGCGCTCCAAGTGATCTCCTCCCCAGAGAAGGCGGCCGCCATCGGCCTTGCCCCGCTCCAGCCAGCGGAGGTTCTTGGCCCATTGGGCTTCATTCACGACTGGGCCGATGTGGGTCTCAGGTTCGAGGGCATGACCCACCTGCAGCCCCTTCATGCGCTCCATGAGGGCCTCGACAAAACGGTCGTGGATGCCCTCGGTGACGATGAGGCGGCTGGAGGCGGTGCAACGTTGTCCCGTGCTGAAGAAGGCGCCTTGGACGGCGCAATCGACGGCCACGTCAAGCGACGCATCATCCAGCACGATGAGCGGGTTCTTGCCGCCCATCTCCAGTTGGAGACGGAGCAGCCGATTGGCGCTTTGAGTGGCGATGGCCTTTCCCGTGGCCTGGGAACCGGTGAAGCTGAGGCCGTTCAATCCGGGATGGGCTGCTAGCGGCGCGCCGACCTGATGTCCGCTGCCGAGTACGAGGTTGAAGACGCCCTCGGGAAGGCCCGCCCGCTGGAGAATGTCCGCCAGCGCGATCGCGCAGCCGGGCGCCACTTCGCTGGGTTTCAGGACGACGGCATTTCCGTAAGCAAGGGCGGGCGCGGTTTTCCATGCAGGGATGGCGATGGGGAAATTCCATGGGGTGATGAGGCCGACGACGCCGAGGGGCGAGCGATCGACTTCGACCTCCACACCCGGTCGCACGGAGGCGCCCCGCTCGCCTTGCAATCGCAACGCTTCGCCAGCAAAGAAGGCAAAGATCTGCCCGGCGCGGGCCACCTCGCCCTTCGCTTCGGGCAAGGTCTTGCCTTCTTCCTGAGCGAGCAGCTTCCCCAGTTCATCTGTACGGGCCAGCAACTCGCGGGAGGCGGCTTCCAGAATCTGATGGCGCTGCCAAGGGGTGCTGCGGGCCCAGGCGGGCTGCGCGGCTCGGGCCGCTTGGACCGCCAGATCGACGACCAGTGCATCGCCCTCGGCGTAGGTGCCCACCACCTCGCTGAGATCCGAGGGATTGAGGGTCGTCTGGGTGGGGTTCCCCAGCCAGCTTCCACCGATCAGATGACGGCCGATCATCAGCAGCTCGCGAGCGCGGGGCGGGTGGCGAGGGCTTGTTCGACGATCCGGATGACCTTCTCACGGGCCTCGCCCACCAGCGGGAGGCGGGGTTCGCGGACGGTCTCGGTGCCGACGCCGACGAGCTGCTCCACCAGTTTGATGTTCTGCACGAAGCGGTCGCTGACATCCAGATGCAGCAGCGGCATGAACCAGCGGTAGAGCTCTACGGCCTCCTCGACCTTGCCCGCCTTGATGAGGCGGTAGAGCGCCACGGTTTCTTTGGGGAAAGCGACGACGAGGCCCGCTACCCAACCCACGGCGCCGAGCATGAGGCTTTCCAGGGCGAGGTCGTCCACGCCGGTGAAGATGGCGTAGCGGTTGCCAAGGCGGTTGTGGAGATCGGTGATGCGCCGCACGTCGCCGCAGCTTTCCTTGAGGGCCTGGAAGCGAGGTTCGTCCGCAAGAGCTTCGAGGATGTTCACCGTGAGATCGGTGCGGTAAGCCAGCGGATTGTTGTAGAGCATGATCGGGAGATCGGTGGCTCTGGCGACGGCGCGTAGGTAGGCCATGGTTTCCCGTGGCTCGGACGGGTACTGCATGGGCGGCAGCAGCATGAGGCCCGCGGCGCCCAGATCCGCCGCGCGTTCGGCGAATCGGCAGGCGGCGCGGGTGCTGCGTTCCGCGAGGGTGACCACGACGGGCAGGGGGCCTGCGGCCTCCAACGTGGTGCGGATCACCGCTTCCTTTTCTGAGGCATCCAAGGTGCCGTTCTCGCCCAGAGAGCCCAGCACGATGAGGCCGTCGACTTCTGCTTCGCGCTGAAAAGCGATGTGGCGCTTCAAGGCCGGGAGATCCAGCTCTTGGTCGGAGGTGAACTTGGTGGTGAGGGCGGGGAAGACGCCGCTCCAGGCGATGGATTTAGACATGCCAAAGATATATCAGACTCTCGTTTCGAGGCACAAGCCCCTTTTCTGAATCCAAAGAAAAGAGGGCAGCGCCCAAGACGCTGCCCTCTTTTAGGCGAGATGAGGCGTTACTTCACTTCGATTTCGCGGAGGTCTTTCCCAGGCTTGAATCGGATGGACTTCCCGTTGGGGATCTTTACTGCATCACCCGTCTTGATATTGCGGCCCATCCCCTTCTTGCGGGGCCGGGGCTCGAAGACGCCGAAGCCGCGGATCTCGATGCGGTGACCGTCGAGGAGGGCCTGCTTCATGCGCTCGGTGAGGAGATCCACCACCTCCAGCGCGGTCTGGCGAGAGCAGGGGTGGATCTTCATCAGGGCGTTGGCGATATCGATCTTGATCATGGAATCCTCGGCAAGGAGAAGGGATCAGCGGCCTAAATCGATCTTCATGGGGCTGGGTGCAGGAGCTTGGGGCGATGCAGCGGGGCGGGTGGGCGCCGGTGCCGTGGGGGCCAGCGAACCGCCGGCCTCGCGGCCGCCGCCCTGGCTGATGGACATGCCTGCCTCCATCTTGGCTTTGGCGGCATCGGCGCTGGACATGACGCCTTCCAGACGCAGTTTGAACTCGCCGACGTTGGTGGCGCGGAGCAACGCCTCTTCGACGGTGATGAGTCCCTGCTTGAGGAGGAAGAAGAGGCTCTGGTCGAAGGTCTGCATGCCGTACTGAGCGGTGCCCGAGGCGATGGTGTCGCGCAGTTGTTTCGTCTTGTCCTTGTCCTCGATGCAGGCCTTCACGGTCTCGGTGCTCGTCATCACTTCCACGGCGGGCACCCGGCCCATGCCGTCGGCGCGGGGCACGAGACGCTGACTGATGACACCCTTCAGCACGCCCGCCAGCTGGAGGCGGATCTGCTTTTGATGGTGGGGCGGGAAGACGCTGATGATGCGGTTGATGGTCTCGGTGGCATCCAGCGTGTGCAGTGTGGAGAAGACGAGGTGACCCGTTTCGGCGGCGTGCATGGCCGTCTCGATGGTTTCCAGATCGCGCATTTCACCGACGAGGATGACGTCGGGATCCTGGCGGAGGGCGGCGCGAAGGGCCGTGGCGAAGCTCTTGCAGTCGGCTTCGACTTCTCGTTGGTTCACGATGCTCTGGTTATCCCGGTGTAGGTACTCGATGGGATCCTCGATGGTGAGGATGTGCTCCGTCCGGGTGGCGTTGATCATGTCGATCATGGCCGCGAGCGTCGTGGACTTACCGGAACCGGTGGTGCCCGTCACGAGGATGAGGCCGCGCTGCTCCTCGCAAAGTCGCTTCAGCACCTTGGGCAACATGAGGTCGTCGATGGTGAAGATCTTGCGCGGAATGACACGGAGGACGAGGCCGACCGTGCCGCGCTGATTGAAGATGTTGCAGCGGAAGCGGCCCAGGCTCGGAACCGAGTAGGCGATATCGAGATCGAGTTGCTCCTTGAACTTCGTCTTCTGCTTATCGCTGGCCATGATCGTGAAGGCCATGGCAACGGTGTCCTCCTGCACCAGCCGCTTGAACTGGGTGAGAGGCGTGAGCTTGCCCTTGATGCGGGCGATGGGGTGGTTGCCGACCTTGAGGTGGAGATCGGACCCGCCCTGTTCGACGATGGCAGTGAGCAGGTCGTTGATATGCATGCTGTCTCCCGGTTCGGGGGGGTGGGTCCAGCCATCTTAGTCCCCTGTTTTCAGAAAGGAAGGGGCACTTCACGCAAATATGGCCTCCAGGAAGACGATTCACCCTCGGAATATGGGCCATCCCTTGGTAAAATCCTTGGTTTGGCGTTGCAGACGCCCCAAACCCCTGGACCTTGACATGACCCCCATCGAGAAGATCCGTAACCTGGCCATCATCGCCCACGTGGACCACGGGAAGACCACGCTGGTGGACGCCCTGTTCAAGGGCGCGCACATGTTCCGGGACAACCAGAAGGTCCAAGAACGGGCCATGGACTCCAATGATCAGGAGCGTGAGCGCGGCATCACGATCTTGGCCAAGACCACGTCCCTCCATTGGGGCGGCTACCGCTTCAACATCGTGGACACGCCTGGCCACGCCGACTTCGGCGGCGAAGTGGAGCGCGTGCTCTCCATGGTGGACTCCGTGCTGCTGGTGGTGGACGCCTTCGACGGCCCCATGCCCCAGACCAAGTTCGTGACCCGCAAGGCGCTGGCCCTGGGCCTCCGCCCCATCGTCGTCATCAATAAGGTGGACCGCCCCGGCGCGCGCCCCCACTGGAGCCAGGATCAGGTCTTCGACCTCCTCATCGAGCTGGGCGCCAACGACGAGCAGCTGGACTTCCCCTGCGTCTTCGCCTCCGCGAAGAACGGCTACGCCATGCTCGACATGAACGATCCCGCCGAAAACCTGGATCCCCTCTTCGACACCATCGCCAAGCACTGCCCCCACCCCAAGGGCAGCGCCCAGCAGCCCCTGCAGATGCTCGTGACCCTGATGGACTACAACGACTTCGTGGGCCAGATCGGCATCGGCCGCATCGTCAACGGCACCATCAAGGTGGGCGAGCAGGTGGCCCTCGTGAAGCGCGATGGCTCCATCCAGAACCACAAGGTCACCCAGCTTTACGGCTTCGAGGGCCTCTCCCGCATCGCTCAGACGGAAGCCCAGGCCGGCGAGATGATCGCCCTGGCCGGCATCCCCGATATCCGCGTGGGCGAGACCATCGCCTCCGCCGAGAATCCCCAGGGCCTGCCCTACGTCGAGATCGACGAGCCCACCATCTCCATGATGTTCATGGTGAATGCGGGTCCCTTCGCCGGCCAGGACGGCAAGCACGTGCAGAGCCGCCGCATCCGCGAGCGCCTCATGAAGGAGCTGCAGCACAACGTGGCGCTCCGCGTGGAAGACACCGAGACCCCCGACGCCTTCAAGGTGTCCGGCCGCGGCGAATTGCACCTCTCGGTGCTCATCGAGAGCATGCGCCGCGAGGGCTTCGAGCTCTGCGTGAGCCGCCCCGAAGTGATCATCCACACCAACGAGAACGGCGAGAAGGAAGAGCCCTACGAGGATCTCACCGTGGACGTGCCCGAGACCTACATGGGTGTCGCCATGGACAAGCTGGGCCAGCGCAAGGCCGAGATGCAGGACATGGCCAACGAAGGCGGCCGCGTGCGCCTGCACTTCAAGATCCCCAGCCGCGGCCTCATCGGCTACCGCTCAGAGTTCATGACCGACACCCGCGGCGAGGGCATCCTCAACACCCTCTTCAGCCACTACGGCCCCTACAAGGGCGAGCTGCCCAGCCGCAAGAACGGCGTGCTCATCTCCATGGAAACCGCCGAGAGCGTGGGCTTCGCGCTGATGAACCTCGAGGATCGCGGCATCATCTTCATCCACCCCCAGACGAAGTGCTACGAAGGCATGATCGTGGGCGAGCACGCCCGCGAGAACGACCTCGTTGTGAACATCGCCAAGGGCAAGAAGCTGACGAACATGCGCTCCTCCGGCGCCGACGAGGCCACGCGCCTCACGCCTCCTCGTGAGCACACCCTGGAGCAGGCCCTCGAATACATCGAGCAGGATGAGCTCGTGGAAGTGACGCCGAACTTCATCCGCATGCGTAAGCGCATCCTGGATGAGAGCGAGCGCAAGAAGGCCGAGAAGCGCGCGGCGGTCTAACCGCTTCGATTCAACGCATTGAGTTAACAGAACGGCACCACGCAAAAACGTGGTGCCGTTCTGTCGTTGTGGTGGAATAGGCGGATGCAGGAGCCGATCTACACCGCGCCCAAAGGGGCGACCTTCTGGCAGAAACTGGGGCCGGGCGGTGTGGTGTCCTTAGGGTTGGCTTTCCTCGGGCTTCTGTTGCTGATTCCAGTGTTTTGGCGCCTTTGGCAAGTGTTGAAGACCGCCCGAGGCGACGCGCCTGAAAAGGTGGATGCCATCCTCGTGCTGGGCCGGCGCCTCGAAAAGAACGCGCCCACACAAGTCTTCGAAGCCCGGCTGGCCAAAGCGCTCGGGCTTTGGAAGGAGGGTTTCGCATCAAACATCATCGTCGCGGGAGGCACGACCGGTGGCGCAGAGATCAGTGAAGCCGAAGCAGGTTTGAGTTGGCTTCAACACGAGGGCGTGCCCAAGGACGTGCTATTTGGAGAAGACCAGAGCCAGCACACCTTGGAGAATCTGTTTAACGTGCGCGCCTTGATGACCGAGCGCGGATGGTCCCGTCTTTTGTTGGTGTCGGATCCCCTTCATCTCGCCCGGGCCACGGCCATGGCGGGAGGATTTGGTGTGCGGGTGAAGGCGGTCCCAGCGACAGAATGTCTGCCGCGGCGCGGATCCTTTGGGTGGTGGAAACGCGCAGCCCTTGAAGCCTTTCTGCTGAATTGGTACCGCACAGGATCGCTGTACAGCCGGCTGATTCGCTCGGAGGCCCAGCTTGCGCGGATTTCTTAGTGCGACGACCCACCTTGGCTTAGCTCGACCAAAACCCCGCCCATCTCGGCAGGGTGGATGAAGGCCACGCGGCAGCCGTGAGCTCCAGCGCGAGGTGTTGAGTCGATCATCCGCACGCCCTTGGCGACGAGGCCGGTCACGGCGGCATCGATGTTGTCCACTTCGAAGCAGACGTGGTGGATGCCGGGCCCGCGCTTCTGGAGAAACTTGGCGATGGGGCCTTCGGGATCCGTGCTTTCCAGGAACTCCAAGGTGCTTTCGCCCACGGGGTAAAAGGCGGTGCGCACCTTCTGATCCGCCACTTCCTCCTGATGCTCCGCCTCCTGATCGAAGAGGCGACGCATGCGGTCCATGGCGTCGGAGAGCCCGTTCGAGGCGATGCCCAGATGATTGATGCGCAGCAGCTTCATGGGATCAGTTTAGCGGGTCATCAGCGCCTAAAAGCGCCAGGTCAGATCCACGGTCAGGCGCCGGTCCTGCGTGGGGAGGGGCGCGTGCTCGCCGTAGTAGGGCTGGAGCAGAGGGTAGTTCGCGTTCGTGAGGTTTTGCAGGGAGAGCCGGAGGTCCATCCCGGGGGTGAGGTTGCGCCAGGAGGCGGCGAGGTTCAGGAGCAGGCGCGCGGGATAGGATTCGCTTTGTCTCAGCAAGGGGAGGAGGGTGCCGGGCTGTGTGCCCTGGTTGATGCTCTGGGCGCTGGCCGCGGTTTGGCCCTGTCTCGCTCCGGCGTAAAGGAGGCTCGGCGAGATCTCGAGGCCCGTGCCGAAGCGGAAATAGGCGCCGAGATTGGCCTTTAGGCTGGAGACGCCGAGGAAGGCCCCGTTGTCGCCGCTGAGGAAGAAGGGATCCGAATCGTGCTGGGGGCGGTTCTTGCTCAAATTGAAGAAGCCGCCGTAGGTGCCCTCTCGCCACTCCAACGTTAATTCGCCGCCGGCGGTACGCACGGCGCCGAAGTTGGTGAGGTAGAAGCCGGAGTTGTCGAGGCCGAAGGAGAGGGCCGACGTGACGGCCATGTGGTAAAGGTTCACCCGACCCACGAGGTTGGGGAGGAAGTGCCAACCCACCTCCAGTTCGGTGGATCGGATGACTTCGGGTTTGAGATAGCCCTTGAAGGTGAAGAAGGTGCTGTAGATCTGGAAGATGGTCGGAACTCGAAAGGCCTCGCCGTAGAGAAGCTTGGCGTTGAATCGCTCTTGCACGTAGGTGAGCCCCACCCGCGGCGCGAAGGCGTGTCCGATGGGGCTGTCTTCGTAGCGGCCACCGAGCGTGAGGCCGAAGGGGTCGAGATGCTGGGTGTACTGGAGGAAGGCGTAGCGCGTGTCCCACACCACCTGGGCGAGGCGCTGGTTGGGGTCGCGCGGATCCCGCATGCCGCCCTGGCCTTGCAGGTTGACGCTGCGCTCCAGATCCCGGATGAGCCCGCCGCCCGTCAGCAGCACCGCAGGCCAGGGCGCGTTCCAGCGCGCGGCGAGTTCGAAGGTGCTGCGGTCCCGCTCGGTGCCGCTGTGGTTGACGCCGGAAGCGTTGGGGGATTCGGGATAGATGGAGCCCCCCGTGTTTTGGAGCAGTTCGATCTTCGGCAGGAGGGTGAAGGTCTCATCGAAAGGAACGGGGCGTTCCAGCGTGAGGCCTTGGATGACGCGTGAACCGGTGTCGAGCGTGCCTGGCGTGAGTCCGGCAGGGATGCTGAAGGTATTGCCCGAGCCATTGCTGTCGACTTGGGCGTAGCGCGAATCGCTGCGCACGAGATGGAGCCTGGAACCCAAGGCCTTGAGGTCGGCGCTGAAGAAGGCCACCTGATGGCGGGTGTTCCCGCCGCTCTGGTCGAAGCTCTTGCCCGTGAAGAAGGTGTCGACGTAGGGCTGGTGACTGAAGGGATCCGTCAGGAAGCCCGCATTGAAGGCGAGGGTGCCGGTGCCGAAGTGGCCCGTGGCGGAGAGGAATCCGCCGCCGCCATTGTCATCGCCGCCGAGGGTGCTTCCCCGAAGGGTGAACCGGCCCCCTTCGGGGTCTTCGGCGCCGCGGGTCCACACCTGGATGACGGTGGTGCCTGCGAACTGGCCGTAGACGGCCGAGCCCGGGCCGCGGATCACCTCCACCCGCTCGATGAGCTCGGCCGGGTAGTGTCCGTAGTAGTTGATGTTCCCATTGTGCAGGGGGCTCGCTGTGACGCCATCCAGCATGAGCAGCGCCTTGCCCTCATGGGCCCAGAGGCCCCGCACGCTGAGCCCCACGAGGGCCGTGCCATCGTCGGCGAAGTCGAATCCAGGCAGGGCGCGGAGGAGGTCAGCCAGCTCCCGCCATCCGTATCGCTCGATGTCCGCGCGGGTGACGACGGAGACGATGGAAGGCGCCTCCTCGCTGCGTTGTTCCAGACGCGTCGCCACCGTCACCTTGGTGGAGAGCAGGGCTTTGAAGTCCTCTTCTGGCGCTTGAGCGGCCAGGAGCGTGGGAAGGGTGAGCAGGATGGTGTGGCGCATGGGCGGCGCTGGGAGATGGAGTGCTTACATCGGTCTTCGCAACGAGAACCCTGAGATCTGGCGTGGAATGCGATAGTCAAAGGCATGGAACCCAAGGCGCCCGAGTATTGGAACCAGGTCTACGTGGACGAGCCCCGACCGGGGTGGGATATGGATGGTCCGACACCTTTGCTAGGGGAGCTGTTCGGGCGAGCGAAGGAATTGGGTCTCGTGCCGGGGCGTTCTGTAGCGGTGCCAGGGTGTGGATTCGGCCATGACGCAGCGGCCCTTTCGGAGCGCGGGTTTCAGGTCATGGCCTTCGACTTTGCGCCGCTGGCGCTGGAGGGCGCGCGGGCCCGTTACGGCGAGACGGTGCGGTGGCGGCAAGAGGATTGGTTCACAACAGCCGAAGGGCCCTTCGACGTGGTGTTTGATCACACCTGCTTCGTGGCGATGGAGCCCCATCGCCGCGAGGCTTATCTCGCGCGAACCGCGGCGCTGCTGAAGCCCGGCGGCCTATGGCTGGCGGCCTTCTTCCATGAGGTGACCCGCGAGCCCGGCCCGCCCTTCGCGATCGCGCGGGAGGATTTGAAAAGGATGGCGTCGGCGCATTTCGACCTTCCCTTTCTGGGCGATGCGACCTGCAGTCATCCGCGCAGGGCGGGGCGGGAGTTCTTAGCGGTCGGCGTCCGCCGCTGATCGATCCAGGTCCGCGAGGCGTGCCCCCGCGGCGGCATGACCTTGGGCCGCCGCTCGCGAAAACCACTGGCGTGCTTGAGCGAGATCCTTGAACCCGCCCTGGCCCCAGGCCCAGAGTTCTCCCAAACGAAAGGCCGCTTCTACATGCCCGGCCTCCGCGGCGCGGAGGTACCAGCGACGGGCTTCAATGGCATCGCGCGGATGATCGGCGTCGCCCCGCTCGAAGGCGAGGCCGAGGGCGAAGGCGCTGGCCGGATCGCCCCCCTCGGCAGCCTTCCACTTTTTGCGACTGGCGAGCCTGGGGCCCGTATGGCCACCGCTCCACCAGAGGGCGAGAAGGAGGCAGATCGGTAGCGGAATGGCGAAGACCCAAAAGGCGGACCACCCTACGAGGAGGAGGGTAAGGAAGCCCAAGCACAGCGCACCCAAGAACGCCACGCTCACGCTGAGGAAGACTCGCCGAAGGATGGGGTCGGAGAAGATCGCACCAAAGGCGCTATCAAGATGGGCCTCCCCTTTTGCCGCCAGATCCGCCAGCCGATCTTGACGCTCGGGATCACGGTGTTGGGAGAGGAGGCTGGGCCTGGGCAGGGGAGCATCCGTGGCGCGGGCCTGCCATCGCTGGCTTTCGACTTCACTCAGGGGAACCCCATCTCCATTGGCATAGGCCTTCGCGAGCCATGCGGCTGCGGCGCCGTGGTCTGCCTCGGCTGCTTGGCGCATCCACCGCTCTGCTGATGCGGGATCGCGCTGAACACCCCTCCCCCAGAAATAGGCGAGGGCGAGGTGGGCCATCGCTTCGGCATCTCCTTCCTTGGCGAGGGATTGAAGCAAGGGCAGGGCGGCGAGCTCTCCGCCGTGGCCGAAGGAACCGTCTTGGAAGGCGAGGGCGAGCTCCAGACGGCCTTCGGGGTGGCCCTCTTCGGCAGCATGCTCCAGGCAGCGACGCGCCTGGGCAAGGTCCCGAGTTCCGCTGGCAAAGGCGAGCCAGGTGGCGCCCGGATCGGGGGTCCATAGCGCGACGAGGCGACGGAATCCCATGGCCCACGCATTCACCATGCGTGGGCCGAACCCGAGCCACCACAACACGAGAAGAAGAGGGATGAGGGCAAAGAGGGCGAGCTTGAAAAAGAGCAGGCCACCCCAGGCTGGAGCAGCCTTCCACCAGATGGATGGATCCATGGCGAACCAGAGCGCCAGGGAGAGCGCGCCGAACGCCAGCGTGGTGCGCAGGCGCCTGGACTGCAGGCTCATGCGCCTAAGAGGCGCTTCAGTTCCTGCTCCGCGCGGCCGGGGTAGTAGCCGCTCCAGCGGGTGACGAGGCGGCCTTCCCGGTCGATGAGCAGCGTGGTGGGGATGCCGCTGATCTCGCCGAAGGGCGCGAGCGAGCGCGGGCCCTCGGGGAGGCAGGCCTCCAATCCCAGCTGGGCGTTTTCTTGAAGGAAGGGCTGCACGGCGCCCCAGCCTTCGCGATCGACGCTGATGGCGAGCACCTTGTACCGACCGTCCGTGGATCGCTGCAGGGCCGCGACCTCAGGCAAGCTCTGGCGGCAGGGCGGGCACCAGGTGGCCCAGACATCCACGACGAGCACCTGGCCGCGGTATTCGCTGAGGCTGTGGCTCCTGCCTTGGACATCCACCACTTTCACCTCTGCGACGGAGGCGCCCGCTTTAAATTTTTCACCGCTGGTGGCGCCTAGGGCGCCTGTGCCCCGGGCCATGACCCAGAGGATGCCGCCGATGCCGAAGGCCACCATGGCGAGCGCGCCCCAGGTGCGCAATCGCGTTTCCCGTTGGATGGATGCCAGATCGTCGCCCATGGAATCCCCTAAGCCAGGCGAGAATGGTCCCATGAACTCACCCCTTCTCGCGCCAGACGATCTGAAAGTCCTTCTTGAGGAGGGGGCCATCCTGCTGGATGTGCGCAGTGAGGCCGCCTACGCTGCGGGCCACCTGCCCGGAGCGATTCGAGTGGATACGGATCGGGATCTCAGCCGAGCTAAGGAGGCTGACCATGATCCCGCCAAGGGAGGCAGGCATCCTCTCCCTTCCCTTAAGACGTTCTGCGCCACCCTCGGCGCGTGGGGAGTCGTCCCGGGTCGAAAGGTGATTTGCTACGACGATCAGCAGAGCGCTTATGCGGCGCGGGCCTGGTGGATGATCCGGTCCGCGGGGCACGAAGCGGTGCAGGTATTGGATGGGGGATTGAAGGCGGCTTTGGAAGCGGGCCTCACGCTGACTCAAGAGGTGCCCTCGGTCGAGCCTGCGGAGGCCTATCTCTCCGGCTACTGGCAGCGGACGACGGTGGACCTTCCCATCGTGGAAAAGCTCACCCAGCACCCGGAATGGAAGGTTCTGGATGTGCGGGCTGGCGTGCGCTATCGCGGCGAGTCCGAGACCTTGGATCCTGTGGCGGGGCATATCCCGGGCGCGCTGAATCTCCCCTTCGAGCAGAACCTCGACGCCTTCGGTCGCTTCAAACCCAAAGCGGAATTGCGCGAACTCTATGAAGACCTGCTGGATGGGATGAAGCCCGATCATCTGGTGGTGCATTGCGGCAGCGGGGTGACCGCCTGCCATACGCTGCTCGCCATGGAAGCGGCGGAGCTGGGCGGAAGCGCGTTGTACGTCGGAAGCTGGAGCGAGTGGTGCCGCAGCGGCAAGGCCATCGCCACTGGTGACTGAGAGTTCGCCATGCCTATCCGCCGCCGTCCCTTCGCACTCACGCTGGATTCGAACGAGGGCCTGCCCCTTCCCATCCGGGTGGCGACGACCTTGGTGGAAGCCATCCGCGCCGGCCGTCTCTCGCCAGGAGAGGCATTGCCAGGTACACGCAGCTTGGCAGAGACGCTGATGGTGAGCCGCAGCACGGTGGTGGCGGCGATCCAAGAATTGGAAGCAGAAGGCTGGGTGCGCTCCAAAATCGCGCGGGGCACCTACGTGTCGGCTTCTCTTCCTGAGCGGGTTCCCGAAAGTTGGGGCACCTCCGCGGTCCCCGCCGAGCCGCGACCGACGGCCTTCGAATGGCCTGCCTTGCCCAGCCCGCTGACGGATGCGACAGGTGGGTTATTGAATCTTCGCCAGGGCCTTCCGGACCCGCGTCTGGCGCCCTCGGAAGCCTTGGCCAAGGCCTATCAGCGGGCCATCCGGCGGCATGGCGACGAGTTGCTTGCCGCGGGCGAACCCAAAGGGAACGGCACCCTGCGCGATACGCTCGCGCCCTTCCTCGCGCAGCGCCGCGGACTGAGGGTGGATCGGGAGCAGCTGCTCATCACCCAAGGCAGTCAAGAGGCTTTGGAACTTCTCTTCGATTGCCTGTTGGAATCGGGCAGCGCGGTGGCGGTGGAGGATCCGGGAAGGCCGACGCTTTGGGCCACCCTCAAGCGGCGGCCGGACCTCCAGGTGGTGCCCATTCCCGTGGATGCCGAAGGCATGGACGTGGATGTCTTGGAGCAGCAGTTGGGGCAGGGCGCCATCCGGATGGTGATCTGCAGCCCGCAATACCAGCTCCCGACGATGTCGGTGCTCACGCCCATGCGCAGGGCCAAGTTGCTGGAGTTGGCTAGGAATCATGCCTTCGTGATTCTGGAGATCGATTCGGATTTCGATTACTGCTTGGAGGGGCAGCCGCTCGCGCCTTTGGCCGCCGCCGATACCTCCGCGCAATCGCTGCACCTGGGCTCCCTCGCCCATCTCATCGCGCCGGGCATGCACCTCTCCTTTCTTGCGGGGCCGCGCCCCCTCATCGATCGCTTGGCGAAGCAGCGCAGTCTGGCCGAACGTCAGGGCGATCGCGTCCTGGAGTGGTCCGTGGCGGAGCTCATCCGGGATGAGGATCTGATGCGTCACCTGCGGCGAGCCTCGATGATCTATCGCGAGCGGCGAGATGACACGGCTAGGCAGTTGACGGCGCTCTTTGGGAATCGGATGGAGGTGCTCCTTCCCGCTGGGGGCTTGGCCTTCTGGCTATCCCTTCATGCCGATGAATCCCCCGAGGCGTGGGTGCAGGCCTGCCGCAAGCAGGGGCTGCTGATCCATGCGGGCCGGCATTATTCCTTCCATGGGGCCGATCTTCCCTACCTGCGCATGGGCTTTGGCGAACTGGATGCGCTTCGGCGTGAAGATGCCATGCGGCGCATGAAGACGGCCATGGGCTGATTCATTTGGGAAGTTCATACATGGGCTTCAAGGAAGGGCGCTCTTCAAGAGCCCGATTTCGCATGGCCTCCCCTTCAGGCCTGCCCGTGCGGAGATAGAGCGACCCGAGCAGGACGCGAGGCTCTGGGAGCTGAGGTGCTTTCTGGACGACGAGCTCCAGGCTTTGGATGCCCTTGCTCCGCCAGCGCGTGGATTGGTGCAGCGCTTCCGCCTGAAAGGCGACACGGCCAAGGCCGAGCATGGCGTTGAGATCACTCGGCTGAAGGAGATGGAGTTTGTCGTAGCACTGGGCCGCTTCAGTGAGGCAGGTTTGGATGGCCGAGCCTTTTGAGGCGGAGGCTTCGAGAAGGGCCAATTCCGCGGCTTCCTGTAGGGTGCCCGGGTAGGCGGGATTGGCCGCTTGCGCCTTGGCGATCCATTGGTGGGCCTCCTTCAGCGTCTCCGCGGGATCCTCCTGTTTACGAATCTTCCACTGCGCCTCCAGCCGTTTCAGCTGGCCGCGATTTTTCAAAAAGGCGGGCATGCGGTCCGCGGTGCCTTGGGTGCGCTCGACCGCCTGATAGGCTCGTGCCAGATGGGCTTTGGGCGAGTCGTTGAGGGCCAGATCCGCTTCGGCCAGCTCTGCGGCAAACACGATCACCGAACTTTGGCGCCAGGCCTGCATGGGCATAAGCTGGCAGGCTTGCTCGGCTTCCTGCAGGGCGCGCTCCAGCTGAGGTCTGGGGTCATGGCCTCGGTCCAATTCGAGGTATCCAAGTTGTTCGCAAATGGTCATGAGGCCGGTATGCGGGAAGGGATCATCGGGCTCCAGCCGAAGGGCTCGCTCTTGAAGGCCTGCGGCTTCCACAAGGAGCGGTTCCACCGGAAGCCCCTGCCGGGATCGATAGGCCGAGGTCAGGGAGAGCACGCTCGCCTTTGCCGTGAGCGCACGATACTCGTTGGGATCCGAGCGCAATGCCTGATCCGCCGCCGCGAGGGCGGTGGCGAAATGAGGCTCGGGATCTTCGCCGTGCGTGAGGGCCTGGTAGCCCTTCTTTTGCAGCATGTAGGCGCGGAGCGCGAGGAGGGGCGCGTGATCGGGATTGGCTGCGAGGCCCTGCTCCACGGTGCTCCACATGGCCTGGACCCAGGGAACCGACTCGCTCCAGGGCGCGTTCTGAATGTTGTATCGGCGCAGGTAGTAGTTGGCCAATCGTAGGAAGAGATCCGAGTCGCTGCGATCCACAAGAAGGGCTTCTTTCATGAGCTGCTCGGCGCTATCCCAGTGCGCTGCTTCTCGATCGCCATGTTTTTGGGCCATCTCTGCTTCGGCCAGCGCCATGTGGGCTTCAGACATCAGGACATGCACGTGGGTATCCCAAGGCTGGGCCTCGTGCATGGGTGCGGCGAGCTGAAGCGATTCTTCGTAGCGCCCTTCAAGAAAGGCGATTGAGGCCTGCAGATAAGTGCGTTGGTTCTGAGACTCGCGGGCCCGGCTCAACAAGCGAAGGGCGGGCAGTCGGAGAGACTCATCCAAGCGGCGCTGGGTGGCCTCCTTGCGCTGGGGATCCTGCACCGCGCGAAGGCTTCCTCTGCGCTGGAGGTAGGAACGTCCGAGAGAGAGGCCGAGATTGAGCGCGGATTCAGGCGTCTGGTAGCCCCCGTCCCAGGCCGCTTGGTAGCTGCGCAGCGCCGCGGCATCCTCGCCCATGGCTTCGAAGATGCGCGCTGCGGCGTAATCTGCGGCAGCCCGGGCATCGGCACCAACACGATTGCGCTCCTGGGCCATGGCCTGGGCGTTCTGCCTGAGGTGCTGAAGGGTGGGCCGCATATCGTGCAAGGGAGCCGAACGGGCCCGGTGGACCTCCGAGGTGAGGCCTTCGGACCATTGGAGGAAACGCTGGGCCTGCGCGGCGTTGCGCCGAGCACGTACCACCGAGACTGCGGCGAAGAGGCCCGTGGCCACCAACACAATGGCTGCCGCGCCAAGCACGCGGATAAGCGGCTGGCGGCGACGCGCCCAGGTGCGAAGGTGGTAGCCCAGGGTCCAATCCCGGGCGTGCACGGGCTCACCATCCAGATACCGCTGCAGATCCTCGGCGAAGGCTTGGGCTGAGTCGTAGCGATCCTCGGGCAGCTTTGCCATGGCTTTTCGGAGGACGGCCTTGAGGTCTTCAGGGAGCGAAGGCGCGAGGAGCTCTTCCAAGGAAGCGTTGGCGCTGGAAGAGGGCAGGTGTCCGGCGATCATCACCGCCAGCACCATGCCTAGCGCGTAGATGTCGCTCCGCCGATCCACTTTCTGCCCGCCAATCTGCTCGGGACTGGAGAAGGGAGGCGTGCCCTTGGAGAGGCTGCTTGAACTTGCGCCGGTGCTTTCGCCGTTTTGGAAGAGGCCGAAATCCGCTACGACGGGGCGCCATCCGCCATGGGGCTGCTCTTCCATGAGGATATTGCCCGGCTTGAGATCGAGGTGGATGAGGCCCACGCGGTGGGCCGCGTGCACCGCCTCCGCGGTGTCTCGCAGAAGCGCGACAAGGGTCTTGAGCTCGAAGCGCCCCACCAGGGCACCGAGGGTGTGACCCTTGATGAGCTCCATGGAAATGAAGGGACGGCCTTCGGCCTCTCCCACCTCGAACACCTTGCAGACCCCGGGGTGGCTGATGCGCGCTTGGGCCCTCGCTTCCCGCAGCCAGCGCTCCGAGTGGGCGGGGCTTTGCACACGGGAGAACTTGAGGGCGACCTCCCGCTGCAGCATCTGATCGAAGGCGCAATAGACGAGCCCCCAAGCGCCGGCTCCGAGAAGCTTGTCCAGTTGGTATCGCTCCAGCTTCGGGAGGGCGATGGGCGCGGAAGAGGCGGGCGATCCGTCAACCTGGCTTTCGGCCACCCAGGAATCGGGAGCCACGATGGGGCCCCTGTGGGCGCCCTGCTCCACTTCCCAGTGCAAGAGCTTCACGAGATCGGTGCTGAGGATTCCCTGGGCTTCGAGGGTCTTCACGCGCACCCAAGCATCGCCTTCCCCAACGGGGAGGCTCTTCCATGCGGCTTCGCTGATCAGGCCGCGGCGCGTGGCCAGTTCTAAAATACGGGTCTCAGTGGTCATATCAATTTGGGAAAGGACCTTTACGGTACTTCAATCCGCAAACTGGACTGAACCCAAATGCACGGACTGGCCTGCGGAGCGCCTTCATGGATGGCCTAAGCTCGGGATTTGATGGCTTAGTGAGTACGCCATCCATTTCTTTTTTTAACCTTAGGCATTTCCGAGAGATGCCCAATTGATTCAGGAGCCCACTATGAAGCGGCTACAACTCAACAAAGAAACCCTTCACACCATGAACCCCGAAGAGATGCAAACCGTTGCTGGTGCTTACGTCGTCGTCGGCCCCACCCATTATCCCTGCAGCAATCAGATTTCCGTCTGCCGCTGCCCCTCCTGGGCTCCTCCCTGCAGCATCGTGACTTCACCCGATTTCTCGGTGGGATGCTACTAATCGGCTCATTGAGAAGTAAGCGTTCAAGCGGGGGCTGGGGCGAACATGCCGCAGCCCCCTCTTCATTTGTGGCGCGCTCATGATCTGATGGTGGGATGCATCCTTGGCGCGGCCTTCGCGGGCTTCCTCGTTCCATCTGGTTGGTGTGCCTTTCCACCTTGGTCAATCGTTTGGGCACGATGGCGTTGCCCTTTCTCGTGCTCTATCTCACCGAAGGCAAGCGCTGGACCCCCGCGGAAGCCGGCACCGCCATGTTTGTGTATGGGTTGGGCTGCCTCGTCGCGGCGCCCTTCGCGGGGCGCTTCGCTGATCGCCTCGGGCATGCGCGGGTGCTGAGGGGCAGTCTCTGGTGGAGCGGGATCATGTTGATGGCGCTTCCCTTCGCCAGCTCCCGTACACAGCTCTACCCGCTGATTTTCATCTGGGCCGGGTTCACGCAGGCCTTCTGGCCTTCGGCCATGGCCTTGATCGCCGCACTGGTGCCCGCGGAGCAGCGGAAGTCCGCCTATGCCCTCCATCGCGCGGCGGTGAATCTCGGCATGGCCTTTGGTCCAGCCACGGGCGGCCTGATCGCGCACTACTCCTTCCGCGGCGTCTTCTGGACCGATGGGCTGACGACGCTGGCCTCAGCCGCCATGATGACCTTCTGGCTGGGCAGGGTGGACACGGCGCCCCATGCTCCCGAAGTGCACGCGGCCACGGCCTCCCCATGGACGGACGGGCGGCTGAGGTGGCTGCTGCTGGGATTGATCCCGTCCTTCCTCGTGTTCTTCCAGATCGAAGGCGCCTATCCACTGCGCGTGGTGCAGGACCTCGGCCACGGCAAACCTTTTTTCGGTCTGCTGTTCACCGTCAACACCGTGGTGATCGTGTTTCTGGAAGTGGCTTTGAACACCGCCATGGCGCGCTGGCCCCACGGCCGGCAGATGACTTTGGGCGCCTTGTGCTACGCCGTGGGGTTTGGCTTGACCGGATTAGCCCGAACGAAGGGTCTGCTCATCGGAACGGTGGTGATCTGGACCTTCGGCGAAATGATCCTTCTGCCAGCCTCCAGCGATGCGGTAGCCGGCCTCGCTCCCCCCGAGCGCCGAGGAGAGTACATGGGCCTCTATGCCCTCACCTTCGCCATTGCGCTCGCCCTCGGCCCGCCGCTCGGCGTGAAGGCTTACGGTTCGCTAGGATCCGCGTGGGTGTGGACCGGCTGTGCGCTATCCGCGGGCATCAGCGCCCTGGCGCTGTGGCGCTTTAGGGTTCCGAGAACGGCCTGATAAGCGTAGCGGCCCTCGGGATCACTCCAAGTACTCGGTGGCATCCCAGTATTCGAAGCGCTCCCGTCGGAGCTGGCGCACGTGATCCAGCATCTGCTCGTCCTTGAGATGGGCCAGATGCGTGGGAACCCGGTCCTGACTCGGCCGACGCCGATCGAAGCCGTTGTAGGAATTCGCGGTAGTTCGACGTTCAATCCCATCCCATGCCATGGCCCACCTCCCCTAAAAATCAACCTAAGCCGCTGCGCCCCATCCGCCAGTCGGTAAAAGCGATCCGGGCAGACCGCCGTTCCAGGTAAAGTGGCCTTTTCCCCTGAGGAAGCTCATGCCGTATCGCCACCCCGACTTCAAGGCCCTGGGACTCGATGGTGTTCCCGAATGCCGCTTCGAGCCCGCGCCCAAGGACACGACCCTGCCCGACGGCTTCATGAGCACGACGAACTTCCCCACCTACGTGAAGGTGGGCGGCAAGTGGCGCATGCCCGAGATGCCTCGTATGGATTCGCATTTGGTGTGGGATCCGAAGACGGAGCGCCTCCTCATCAAGGAATTCCGCCTCGTCCAGAAGGGCGACCTGGTTGCCGTGGCCACGAAGGAGGACGGCAGCGAGGGTGTGCTCGTGTGGGACAAGGGTTTCCAGGAAGAAGTGGACAGCACCCACGCGGAGGCCTTCGGCTTCATGAGCTCGGAAGTGAGCCGCGAAAAGCCCGTGAACTACGAGGCCATCTTTCAGCAGTTCATGGAGAACCGCGGAGGCAAGGGTCACATCCTCTGGGTGATCGGGCCCGCCCTCGTGCACGCCCGCGGCCGCGAGGCCATGGAGTGGCTCATCAAGAATGGGTTCGCCCACTGCGTCTTCGCCGGCAACGCCGTCGGCGTGCATGACGTGGAGGCTGCCCTCTTTGGTTCCACCCTCGGCATGAAGAAGGACGGCACGCCCGAAGTGGGCGGCCACGCTTACCACATGCGCGCCATCAACGAGGTGAAGAAGGCCGGCTCCATCAAGGCGCTCGTGGAGAGCGGCAAGGTGAAGGACGGCATCATGCACGCCTGCACCGTGACGAACACGCCCTACGTGCTGGCAGGCTCCATCCGCGATGACGGGCCTCTGCCCGAGACCATCCCCGATGCTCTCGAAGCCCAACGCCAGATGCGCGAATACACCAACAAGGCGACGATGGTGGTCATGGTGGCGACGGCGCTGCACAGTATCGCCGCGGGCAACATGCTGCCCACCTTCTGCACGAAGCCCAATGGCGAGATGGCTGAGATCACCACCATCTGCGTGGATCAGACGGAATTCCTCGTGTCCAAGCTCAAGGACCGCGGCACCCACCAGGCTTTCGGCGTGGTGACCAACGCACAGGATTTCATGCGCCTGATCCAGCTTGAACTGATGGCCCGCATCTAGCCTCGGTACTGCTCGCCATGCCTGGAACTCTCTTGCGTCGCTCTGCCCTAATACCGGCCTGTGTGCTGCTGCTTCCCATCCTCGGCTGCGACCGCAAGGAGAAGGAGCAGGAGCGCCGCATGGCCGAGGAACTCCAAGCTATGACCCAAGCTGTGGCGAAGGGCCAGGCCCTTCCGCCGGTGTCCAATGATCCGGAGGCCTATGGTCGTGGCCGGGAGCTCATGCTTTTCATTCACGAGCGCTTGGCCCGAGCCGTGCTGACCAATAACGAGATGGCCACGTTGGCCAAGGATGCGGACCGCTGGATCGAGCCCCAGGAATGGACGAGTCCCGAGCGCATCAAAGAATTGCGATCCAAGGCCAGCCGCATGGTGCTGCTCATGAACCAATCCAGCACGCTGATGGACGAAACCATGGGCGAGGCAGGGCTATCCAAGATTCGCGCCATGGATCTCCGGCCCAGCATGAAGACAGGCGTGCTTGATAGCCTGCAAACCCGTGGTGGTGCGCTGGATGCCGCGAAGGAGTTGATGGCCGCTAGTCGCGACGTATTCGAGCGGCGGGCAGCCATTCTGGCATTGGCTGATGAGAAGGGCGTCAAGGTAGAGGACGGCGTGCCGAAGTTCCCCAGCGGGGAGGATGCGGTGCGTTATCGCACCTTGGTGCAGGAGGAGCAGGGCGATATGGCGCGCTTTCAGAGTGTGATGCTGCGCTTCCAAAGCAATGCCCAGGAGATTCCCAAAGACGCCGGGGTCAAGCAGTAGAGAGGGCAACCCCCTTCCCCCATCTCGTGCGGGGCCGTTGCTCGGACGACAGGGGAAGGGGATTGCTCATCAAGCCTGGGCCCTTTTCACGGGCCGTACCAGGCGCTTCGCCCCAAGGGCCTTCTTTGTCTCTGTCGGTCGATCAGCGGTTGGTGGTCAGGTCCCTGCGGTCCACCAGCCGAAACACTTTGCCCTTCCACTGCAGACTGGTGGCGCCCACTTGGAGGTCCTCGAGCTTCAGCTTCACGGGCTTGGCGTCCAGATCCGATCCAAAGAGGAAGGCCTGCTCCGCTTCCCGGAACCCTTCGAGACCTTCGGGGAACATCACGTACCGGGTGATCCATGCCTCGGGTGGGGCACTGCCCTCTTG
>JACXTT010002220.1_pt1 | contig 31127 bp, 32 predicted proteins | sample 9270951 | NCBI WGS metagenome assembly JACXTT01 (sample SAMN15532306, study PRJNA645909) | rock metagenome | isolation source: weathered quartz diorite | place: Puerto Rico | collected 2017-06-21
TCGAGCTGACGCTCGACACGGACGCCGTGCAGACGGCCATGCGCAAGCTGCGCCGCGAGGGCGGCGAGTGACGGTGCGCGTCGCGCACTACCTGAACCAGTTCTTCGCCGGCATCGGCGGCGAGGAGGTCGCCGACACGCCGCCGCAGAGGCACGAGGGGCCGATCGGGCCCGGCAACCTGCTCGCGTCGCTGCTCGGCCCGGACGGCACTGTCGTGTCGACCCTCGTCTGCGGCGATGCCTTCTTCAACGAGACAGCCGAGGAGGCGCACGCGGCGGTCGCCGACTGGCTGCACGACACAGGCCCCGATCTCGTGGTCGCCGGCCCGGCGTTCGCAGCGGGGCGGTACGGCGTGGCGTGCGCGCACGTCTGCCGGATCGCGGACGAGCTCGGCCTGCACTCCGTCACCGGGCTCCATCCGGAGAACCCGGGCCGCCTGACATACCCGAAGGCCTACGCGGTTCCGGCGGGACGCACGGCGGCGGGTATGAAGCACGCGCTCGAGGCAATCGTCTCCCTCGGCCGGCTGCTCGCGTCGGGCGACGCGCCAGGACCTGCCGAGGTGGCGGGCTACCTGCCACGCGGCATCCGCCGGCCCGGGTACCGCTCGAAGCCCGGCGCCGAGCGTGCCGTCGAGATGCTCGTCGCCAAGCTCCGTGGCGAGTCGTTCCTGACCGAGATCCCGATCGACGCCTACGACGCAGTCGCCCCGGCTCCGCCCGTGGCGGACGTGTCGCGCGCTACCCTCGGCCTCGTCACGACCGGCGCGATCGTGCCGATGGGCAACCCGGACCGACTGCGGCGCGCCAGCGAGACGCGTTGGTCGACGTACCCGCTCGCGTCGCGCGACGAGCTCACCGCCGACGACTACGAGTGCGTCCACGGCGGCTTCTTCAACATGATCGCCTGCGAGAATCCGAACTTCGTGCTCCCGCTCGACGCCGTCCGCGCGCTCGAGCGCGAGGGGGCGATCGGGCGGGTCGCGGACTTCTACTGCTGCACCACGGGAAACGACCAGCGCCTCGCCGACTGCGCGCGAAACGGCCGCGAGATCGCCTCGGCGCTCGTCGACGCCGGCGTCGACGCGGCCCTGCTCGTCGCCACCTGAGGGTCCTGCAATCGTTGCGGGGCAACGATCAGCAAGGAGATCGAGCGGCGCGGCATCCCGACGGCGATGGTGAGCGCGCTGCCGCCGATTGCGCTCCAGGCCGGTGGCAACCGCGTCGTCAAGGGCGTCAAGATCGAGCACGTCTGCGGTGACCCGTCGCTCGGCCCGACCGGCGACGCTGCGCTGCGGCGTCACATCGTCGAGCGTTGCCTCGAGGCGCTAGGGACGCCCGTGACGGCACCCACGCTGTTCGAGGTCACCTCCACGGAGGAAGCCGCCCGATGATGGAGCTCGAGCTCGGCAACTTCCCGGTGGGGGAGGTGCGCAGCGGCTCACCTGGCGGCTACGCAGACGGCTTGCTGACCGTCGACCTCGAGCGTGTAAAGGCCCGCTGCCTCGAGGACCCGCGGGTGGCGGAGGTCGTGGTCGACATCGTCCTGCCGGGCGAGTCCACGAGGATCGTCAACGTCAGGGACGTGATCGAGCCGCGGCTGAAGGTCGCCGGCGAGGGGCACGTCTACCCGGCGATCTGCGGTCATCCGCCGGACACGGTCGGCGACGGCGTCACGCACCGCTACGAGGGGTTCGCGCTCCTGCTCGCCGCGGAGGTACCCGAGCGGATCCGCCGTGAGGTGAGCGCGGCCGCGACGAGTATCGTCGACATGTCGGGGCCGGGGGCGGTGACGATGTACAGCGCACTCCGCTACGTGGCGCTGACGATCCGCCTCGAGCCCGCACTCGACCTGGTGGAATGGAACGAGACGCTCCTCGGCGCCGCCCACCGGGCGGCCGCCCTCCTCGCCTCCTACCTGCGTGATCCGACCCCGCCCGCGCAGCGGCGACACGCGCTCGACCCGGTCGAGGACGGGCTGCCGCGCGTCGTGCACGTGCACACGCTCAACGGCTCGATGGTCCCGGGGATCGGCTCCACGATCTACGGGTACGCCCGCCACGCCCTACCGCTCCTCCTGCACCCGAACGAGATCCTCGACGGGGCGATCGCCGGCGACGCCGTCGTCACCTACCCGGGGAAATGCACGTGGGTGCAGGTCAACAACCCGGTGCTGCCCGAGCTCTACACACGACACGGGCGCGACATCGACTGGATCGGCTCCATCGTCGCCCGCACCCGCTGGGGCGCCGCCGCCGAGAAGGAGCTGTCGGCCTTCCAGACGGTCAAGCTCGCACGCATGCTGGGAGCCCAGGGTGCGCTCGTCACCTGGAACCACGGCGGCAACGACCTGATCGAGGTGATGCTCACGATCCAGGGTCTCGAGCGGGCGGGGATCGAGACGGTGTTCCTCACCATCGAGTCGGACATCAAAGTGGTGCGGATGGTCCCGGAACTGGCGGAGACGGGCGCCCACGAGCCGCCGCTGCTCTTCAGCGTGCCCGAGGCGGACGCGATCGTGAGCACCGGGACGCTCGCGCCCGCGACGTCGCTGCCGGCGGTTGAGCGCGTCGTCGGCGGCGAGACGGTCGCGTTCGACTTCGAGCGACCCGACCTCGTCTCCCGAGCAGGAGGACCGCTCGACCTCGAGGAGCTGTCCGGGGCGTACTCCCCGCTCTTCGGCCACTTCGACAACTACGGGTTCGGCACCCAGAGCTACTTCGACTTCTAGCGTCACGAGGCATAGGGACTGGGCAGACCTCGGAAGGAGAGCGATGCTGATCACGGACGTCGTCACGCGGCTGGTCGAGTTCCCGCTCGAGCGGCCGTTCCACCCCGCGTGGGCGCGCGGCCGCAACATGGCCGTGCTGCAGATGGTCCTGATCGAGGTCGAGACCGACGAGGGGATCACGGGGATCGGCGCCGCCCACGCCGGGCCGGAGGCGATGGTGGCGATCGACCGCTTCGTGAAGCCGTACTTCGTCGGCGAGGACCCGCTCGCTGTTGAGCGCCTTGCTCCCGTGCTGCGCGACGCGGAGATCCTGGCGCCACCGCTCTACTGCATGGAGATCCCACTCTGGGACATCGTCGGCAAGCGGGCAGCGATGCCCGTCTACCGGCTCTGGGGCGGATACACGTCCGCCGCGCAGGTGTACTGCGCGACCGCCGAGGTGCGCTCGCCGGGGGAGCGCGTCGAGGACGTACGCCGCATCCTCGACGCGGGCTTCAAGGCGGTGAAGCTGCGCTTCCACCGGGCCGACCCGCGGGAGGACCTCGCGGTAGTGGAAGCCGTCCGCGGCGCTGTCGGCGACCGGATCGAGATCATGGTCGACGGCAACCAGGCGGGCGTCGAGCCGGGGCACGGCGGTCATCGCACCTGGGGCTTCCAGCTCGCGCTCGACGTGGCGCGCGAGCTCGAGCGCCTTGGCTGCTACTGGCTCGAGGAGCCGCTCCCGCGGCACGACTACGACGGGCTCGCGCGGCTTCGCGACCGGCTGTCGACGCTGCGCATCGCGGGCGGCGAGGACAATCACGGGCTCCACGAGTTCAAGCTGCTGCTCGACCGCCGCTGCTACGACGTCCTGACACCGGACGCGCTGCTCTCCGAGGGAATCTTCCAGATGCGGAAGATCGCCGCGCTGGCCGAGGCGCACCACTGCGAGTTCGCGCCGCACACCTGGGGCAACGGGATCGGGTTCCTGGCGAACCTCCACGTGGCGGCGTCCACCCCGAACCTGACCTTCCTCGAGTACCCGCACGACCCGCCGAGCGGCTGGACGGCAGATGCCCGCGACCAGATGTTCACGGCACCGCTCCTGACCGACGGCAATGGTCGCGTGCCGCTGCCCGAACGACCCGGGTTTGGCTTCGAGCTCGACTACGAGCGGATCGACCGCTACACGGTGCCCGTCTCCTGGTCAGCCTGAGACGAGCCCTCACCGCGCCCGCATCGAGAGCGCATCGGCGTAGACGGCCCGGAAGTCGGCTTCGGTCCACGCGTGCGGATTCCAGCGCACGAAGTCGTCCTCGAGCGAGCGGCGTTCGAGCTCGTCGACGTGCTCGGGACGGACGCCCACGTCGGCGAGGGTCGGGAAGTCCAGCGCGGCGAGCAGGCGCCTGATCGCCTCGATGGCGCGGCCTCCGGGCGGCAGGCCGTCGTCAGGCGGGACACCGAGAGCGTCGGCCACGTCCTCGAGCGCGTCCTCGCAGTCCGGGCGGTTGATCTCGAGCGTCTCGGCGAGCACGACGCCGATCGTGAGACCGTGCGGGACGCCGAGGAGCCCGCCGATCGCCTGCCCGACGGAGTGCTCGGCGGCGCACTCGGAGATGCTCATCGACAGCCCCGCGAGCAAGCTCGCAGCCGCCATCTCGCCGCGTGCCGTCCGGTCGCCGCCGTCGCGGACGGCCGCTTCGAGCGAGCGGCCGACGAGCCGGCAGGCCTCGAGACCGAGCGCAGCCGACACCGGGTTTCGCCTGGTCGTGACGACGCCGCCGATCGCCTGCGCGAGGGCGTCGATCCCCGCATAGGCGGTGGCCGCCGCGGGAAGCGAATGCGTCAGCTCCGGGTCGACGAGCGCGACCTGCGGCCGCAGACAGGGCGAGTTGAGCCCGACCTTGAGGTGTGTCTCGTCGTCGATCAGCACCGCGTCGAGCGAGACCTCCGAGCCCGTTCCCGACGTCGTCGGCACCGCAACCAGCGGTACCGCCGGCTGCCGCAACAGCGACTCGTTCCCGACGAACCGATGGAGCGGCCCTCCCTGTTCGGCGAGCAGTCGCGCCGCCTTCGCGAGGTCCATAGTCGAGCCGCCGCCGATCGCGACCAGCACGACGGCCCGCACGTCGCGCAGCCACGCCTCCGCCTCGGCGGCAGCCGAGTACGTGGGCTCGGCCCCGGGTGCGAGCAGCCGGTCGACCCGGATGCCGCTGCCGGCGCAGGCATCGAGCGCCGCCGTGATGCCTGCGAGCCCGGCAACGGCCGGCTCGAGCACGACCGCGCACTCCGAGCCGCCGAGCCCGGCGACGAGCTCCGGCAGCTGCGCGACGACGCCGTCGCCGAAGATCACCTGCACCGGGAGATCCACGGCGAAGCCCGTGACGGCGGCGAGCGCGCTCACCCGGCGATCATCGCCCGCCCGCCGAAGCAGGACAAGAATGCACCGCGTGGACAATTGGAGTGCGATCGGCCAGGATCAGCGCCTCATGAGCGACACCGGCCACAGGACACCGGCGCTCGACGCGCTCGTCGCCTCGTTCGAAAACGGCGAGTGGCACGATCTGACGCCGCTGATCGAGAACGGGATGCCGCGCTGGCCCACGCACCCTCCGGTCGTGGTGCACCCGACGATCACCCACGAGCACGACGGCTACTTCAACCAGACCGTCTTCATGTCCGAGCACTCGGGCGCTCACGTAGACGCACCCGTCCACGGGCATCCTGGCGCGCGGACGATCGAGTCCTTCCCGGCCGAGTTCCTGATCGGCCCGGCGAAGGTGGTCCACTGGGAGGACCGGGAGTGGGAGCCGGGTCAGCTCGCACGCGCCGACGACGTGCTGGCCTGGGAGCACGCCAGCGGGCGCACGATCGCGGCGGGGGACATCGTCCTCGTCAACTACGGCTGGCTGGCCGGCCGCTGGCGGACGGACGGCGAGTGGCGATGGTACGCCGAGAACATGCCCGGCATGGACGAGGATGTGGCCGATCTTCTGCTCGAGCGCGGCGTCCGTGCGGTCGGCAGCGACACAATCGCCTGCGGCTCGGGCGTCGTCGACGGACGTTCCGTCGTCGCGCTGCCGCAGGGCTGTTGGCTCCACTTCAAGCTGCTCGGTGCAGACGTGCTCCTGATCGAGTGCCTGCGGAACCTCGAGCGGCTGCCGGACGAGTGCCTGTTCGTCGCGCTGCCGCTGCCCATTCGCGGCGGCTCGGGATCCCCCGTGCGCGCGGTGGCTTTCGTGCCCCGCTGAGCCCGGAGGGCGCTTGACTTCCCGTCGCATCGCGTGCGTACATGCACGCATGCGCGGCGGCCGATTCGATGCTGTGCGGGTTCGCGTGCCACGAGACCCTCGACGGACAGCGGCGTTCCGCTAGGCGCCGTGTCGTCGGTGGCCGCCAACGAGCTGGACCTCGGCCCGCGCCAGGACCGAGCCCGTTTCGAGGCGGCGACGCTGCCGTTCCTCGCGCCCGCGACCGTGCTGATGGCGGTGCTCTTCCTGGGACCGATCGTCTACTCGCTGTACCTCGCGTTCACGAACCTGCAGCTCGCCGGCCCGAACGCGGTGCACTACAGGTTCACCGGCCTGACGAACGTGCACCGCCTGTTCCAGGACACGCAGTTCTCGTCGTCGACGAAGCTGACCGTGATCTTCCTGGTCGGCTCGGCGATCGCCGGCCAGACGATCCTGGGGATGGCGCTGGCGATGTTGATGCGGCGGGCCCTGGCGCCGCTGCGGATCCTCGTCGGCGCCGTGATCGTGCTCGCGTGGGTGCTCCCCGAAGTGACCGCCGCCTTCGTCTGGTACGCGTTCGCCCAGCCGGGCGGGACGCTTGCAAGCCTGCTTGGACATCCGGACACGAACTACCTCAACGTCGTGCCGATGCTGATGGTCTGCATCGCGAACGCCTGGAGGAACGTCGCCTTCTCGATGCTCATGTTCTCGGCGGCGCTCCGGAACCTGCCGACCGAGGTGCTCGAGGCCGCAGAGATGGAAGGCGCCGGCCTCGTCCGGCGGATGTTCGGCGTCGTCATTCCGATGATGCGCGGGACGATCGCCACGAACCTGCTGCTCGTGACGCTCGGGAACCTCTCCACCTTCACGCTGATCTGGGTGATGACCCAGGGCGGGCCTGGAAGCGAGACCTCGATCCTGCCGGTCTACATGTACCTCGTCTCGTTCAGCTTCAGCGACCTCGGCTACGGCTCCATGATCGGGCTCGCACTGATCGCGCTCGGCGCGATCTTCTCCGTCGTGTATGTCTACAGCCTGAGGGCGCGGCTAGCATGAGCGGGCAGGCGCTCGAGCCGCAGGAGATCGAGGCGCTCGTCGCCGTCCGCTACCCGCGCGCGGCGCCGAGTGGGGTCGCCGCCAATCTGCTGCTCGGCCTCTTCGGCATGCTGTTCGCGACGCCGCTCTTGTGGATGCTGCTCTCGTCGATCGACGCTCACGCCGGCTGGAAGGTCAGGGTGCCGAACCTGACGGCGAAGAACTACACCGCGCTCTTCCACGCGGCGGAGATGCGCCCGCTCCTGAACAGCCTTTACCTGGCAGTCCTCGCCACGACCGTGACGACCGTGGCGGCCGTGCTCTCCGCCTATGTGCTCTCGCGGCGGCACGTTCCGCTGAAGCGCGTGTTCCTGCTCTTCATCCTCTTCGCGAGCGGGCTGCCCGTGACGATGGCGATCGTCCCCACCTACCAGCTGTTCGTGACGTTCGGCTGGCTCGACTCGCTCTTCTGGACCTCGATCTTCCTGGCCGCGTCGTCGCTGCCGTTCGCGATCTGGCTGATGAAGAACTTCATCGACGCAGTGCCCGAGGAGCTGGAGGAGTCGGCGTCGATCGAGGGGGCGAGCAGCCTGCGGATCCTTCTGCGTATCGTCGTGCCGCTGACGATCCCGGGCATCGGCGTCACCGCGATCGTCACGTTCATCAACGCGTGGGGCGCCTTCCTGATCCCGCTCGTCCTCAACTCGAACCCGGACGACACGCCCGGCTCGGTCGCCGTCTACAACTTTCTGAGCGCGTTCACGACGCCCAAGTTCGGGCAGCTGGCCGCGTACTCGCTGCTCTTCTCGCTGCCGGTGCTGGTCCTCTATCTGATCATGGCGAAACGGCTGAGCGGCGCGTTCAGCTTCGGCGGGAGCCTGCGCGGGTGACCGCGAACGCCGTTTCCGTAGCAGCCGGCGCACCGCCGCGGGCAGGAGGCGACGCGCACGTCGCGTTCACGGGCGTGCACAAGCGGTTCGGGCCGGTGGCGGCCGTGCGCGACCTCAACCTCGAGATCGGCCGCGGCGAGTTCCTCGTTCTCGTCGGCCCCTCCGGGTGCGGCAAGACGACCACGCTGCGGATGCTCGCGGGGCTCGAGCGGCCGACCTACGGAACGATCCAGATCAGCGGGCGCACGGTGAATCGCGTCTCGCCAAAGGACCGCAACATCGCCCTCGTCTTTCAGAGCTATGCGCTCTACCCGCACATGAACGTGCGCGACAACCTCGCGTTCGGGATGAAGGCGCGGCGCGAGCCGCGAGCGAGGATCCGCAGCCGCGTCCAGGAGGTTGCGGAGATCCTGGGTATCACCGAACTGCTGGCCCGGCGACCCGCGGAGCTGTCCGGTGGACAGCGCCAACGTGTGGCGCTCGGCCGAGCTCTGATCCGGGAGCCCGAGGTGTTCCTGATGGACGAGCCGCTCTCGAACCTCGACGCCGCCTTGCGCGTCCAGGTGCGCGCGGAGCTGGCGCGTCTGCACGAGCGGCTCGGGATCACGACCGTCTACGTCACCCACGATCAGGTCGAGGCGATGACGATGGGAACGCGGATCGCCCTGATGCGCGACGGCGTCCTCCAGCAGGTCGACGCCCCCGAGACGCTCTATGCCCGTCCGCGGAATCTGTACGTCGCCGGCTTCGTGGGCTCGCCGCGAATGAACCTCGTCGCCGGCCGCCCGGCGAGCATCGCCGGCGACGTCGCGCTCGAATGCCTGGGACTGCAGATCCCGCTCGACGGAGCCATAGCGTCCGCCGTGCGAAGCAATCCAGGCGGCGAGCTCGTCGTCGGCCTCCGCTCGGAGGACCTACGTTGGGCTCAGGTCGCGCCGTCGGAGCTCCGGCTCAGGCTTCGAGCCGAGGCCGAGATCGTGGAGCCGCTCGGGTCCGAGACACTGGTCACCGTCGCGGTCGACCGCACGACGCTCGTCGCGCGCTTCCCGCCGCGGAGCGGCGTCACTCCGGGTGACAGCGTCGAACTGACCTTCGATCCAAGCCATCTCCACGTGTTTGACAAGGGGTCGGGGCTGAGCCTTCTCGCTCCGGACTGAACCGAGTTCCCGACAGGGGTTGAAAGCGGGCGTTCTCGTGTCCAGACTGCTCCCGCATTCGGCCGTTCGTGTCGGCTCGGGCGGTCCAGTCGTAGAACCGTCGTGTTCGAGAGAGAGGAGGGTCACGTGAAGCGCCTGCGGGTGCCAGTCCTCGCCAGTTGCCTCGTGCTCGTTGCAGCCGGGGCGGTGCTGGCGAGCCACGCGACTGCGTCGCCGTCGAAGAGCGCCAGCATGACCGGCACGATCAGCGTGGTCTATTCGGAGTCGTACGAATTCGACGCAAAGAACCTCACCGACATCTGGTGGGCCCGGGTGAAGAAGCAGTTCGAGGCGAAGTACCCGGGCGCCCATCTGAAGCCCATCCCGGTGGGCGGGACGGACTTCGACGAGCAGAAGAAGGCAGCACTTCTCCTGCGGTCGTCGTCGACGAGCCCCGACATCGTCTCCATGGAGACACCGAACGTCGGCGAACTGGCAGCCGCCAACTATCTGCTGCCGCTCAACAAGTACACGAACTCGGACAAGGCCTTCTGGCCGTACACCGCCAAGAGCATCAAGGACATGAGCACGTTCGGAGGCAACGTCTACGCGATCAACTCCGGCAACAACGTGTCGATGATCTTCTACAACAAGGCGATGCTGAAGAAGGCCGGCATCGCACTTCCCTGGCAGCCGAAGAACTGGAACGACATCCTCACGGTGGCCCGGAAGGTCAAGGCCGCGAACCCGGGCGTGATCCCGTTCTGGATGCACGCGGGGGTAACCGTCGGCCCGTTCGTCGGCCTAGTCCAGTCGTCGGGCAATCTCATCGCCGGGTCCACGACGCCGACGATGCTCGACCGCAAGACCAACAAGTGGGTCATCGACAGCCCCGGTCTACGCGCCATGCTCAACTTCTACAAGAGCGTCTACGGAGGCGGGCTGGGCCCCCCATCGGGCGATCTCTTCGGCGCTACCGCCGCAATCCAACCCCCCGACTTGATGCGCAAGCACAAGCTGGCGATGGTACTCGGGTCGAACTGGTACCCGGGTCAGTGGGTCTTCAAGTTCGCAGACCCATGGCCGACGGCGAGGAAAGAGGTCGGCGTCGCCCGCGTGCCGACACAGAATGGGCAGGCACCCGGCTCGGCGACGACGATCGCAGGGTGGTCGTGGGGCATCTCCCGCGTCAGCAAGAACCCCGACCTCGCGTGGGCGCTGATCGAGATCATGCAACAGCAGAAGAACATGATCGACCATGCGAACTGGGCCGGGTTCCTGCCGCCGAGTTCCAAGGCGGCCGCGGCGGCCTCATTCGCCAACTTCGCGCCTCCGCAGGGTGAGTTCCGGAACTACGCCGCGTTCGCGACGCCCATCCCCTCCGACCCGGGCTTCCCCGTCTACGGCAGGGCGATCAACGATGCAACCGGCAAGATCGTCCAAAACCCGAACACGTCGATCGCCGACGTCCTCAAGATCATCAAGAACGACATGACGAACGAACTTGGTTCGAACAAGGTCGAGACGCTCGGCTAGCCATGACCTTTATCGCCCGCGGCAGGAGTCGGCACCTGCCGCGGGCGACACTCGTTGACGGGGCGCCTACTTCTCACGAGCGAGGATTCTTTCGATCAGGGGGCGCATCTCGAGCTCGCCCGCGATTTCGAGCGCAGCTTGCCGCAAGGCGGCTGCTCGCTCGCCGTCGCCGTGACGATCGCGGAGGAGAAGCGCCTCTGCGTAGTCGTACGCCGTCCAGGCGTACTCGGGGCGATGCCCGTTCTCGGGGTCGACACGTTCGGCGACCTGATCCACGACGAACGCGGTAAGCCGCTGTCCCATGCGGATACGATCCGCAGCGTCGTCGAGCAGGGCGTGCTCGCGGACGAGGTCGGCGTCGACTTCTTCGGGATCGGCGAGCACCACACGAACGACTTCCCGATGCCGGCCGCGGACATCGCGCTCGCTGCGATCGCGGCACGCACCGCCCGTATCCATCTCGGCTCCGCAGTCGCGGACCACCGGCGCGATTTGCGCCCTTCTCCCAGCTCTTCCGGCGGGCGCTCGCCGAGTTCGGAAAGCCCGCGCGGCCGGGTCGGCGTCCACGGACCCGGCCACGTCGCCGCAGCAGACGAGCAGGCGCGGGAAGAGTTCTGGCCACAGTGGCTCGCAACGATCGCGCGCGTCGGCAAGGAGCGAGGCTTCCGACCACCGACCGAGGAGTCGTTCGCGTACGACGTCGGCCCCGAAGGTGCCCTCTACGTCGGCTCGCCCGAAACCGTCGCCGAGAAGATCGTCGCCAACCTCCGCGCACTCGATGCGAGCCGCTTCGACCTGAAGTTCGGCATGCCCGGCCTCACGCACGAGCAGGTCATGACCACCATCGAGCTCTTCGGCACGGAGGTCATCCCACGCGTGCGGCAGCGTGTCGAGGCACAGTCAGTGCCGACCACGGTCGAGTCATGAGAGCCCCTCGCTCACGTCCACTACGGACCGGCGCCGCGCGCGCTCTTCGCGCCACCAGATCAGCTCGTACGCGTGCAGCCCGACCCAGACGGCAGCAACCAACGCAAGCGCCGCAACAGCCGGGACGACGAGGGCGACCGGGAACAGCCCAGCGAGGAGGGCGGCTGCGATCGAGCGGCCGCTGCCGACCGTGCGCACAACGCGCCAACGAAGGGCGACGTAGGCGAGGAGGTACACGGCCGAGCCCACGAACAACGCGAATGCCGGGACGAGGTGGAGCTCGGCATGGACGTGCGCGAGCGCCGTCTTCGTGCCGAACGCGAACAGCACGATCCCGGTGACCATCGGTAGGTGGAGGTAGCTATAGACGTCGCGTGCGAGCTCGACGCGCCGCTCCCCGCGTCGGCTGCTCAGAAGCTGCTGCACCCCGCGCGAGAAGAAGTCGAAATAGGCCAGCCAGAAGGAGGCGGCGATGATCAGTCCCAGCAGCGCGGCAAGGATGACGATCGTGCTGAGCGCCGTCTCTCTCGCGCCAAAGCCGATCGCGACGAGAGCCTCGCCGATCGCGATGATCACGATCAGCCCGTGTCGCTCGGCGAAGTGTGCGGCGTGGACGCGCCAGCCGGAGACACCGAGCAGCAACCCTCCGAAGTAGCCGACGGCCACACTCGCCAGCCAGAGGAGCGGTCTGAGCCCGCTCGTGACGAAAGCCGCCGCGAGGATCAGCAGCGCTCCGGCCAGCGTCGTCCGCGCCGCGCTGAGCACGGCTCGGAGAAGGTCCGGCTCGTTCTTGGCTGCGAGGGCGTACAAGCCGACGAAGGCGACCATGACGACGAAGAAGGCGAGGCCGAAGGCAAGCCGCTCCCTGCCGAAGGCCTGCGGAACGGCCAACGCGGCGACGAACATCGCCGCGATCGCGACCAGCATCACCGCGAGCACGAACCCCGCCTCGGCGTCGACCGTGTTCGTCAACCAGGCGTAGCTCGCCCACGCCCACCAGAGCACTGTCAGGACGAGCATCCCGCGGCCGAGCCCTCCCCAGCTGACGTCCTCGGCGAGCAGCGTCGTCACCTGGGTGAACGCGAGCACGAACACCAGATCGAAGAACAGCTCCAGCGGCGTGACGCGGTGCTCCGACTCGACGGCCTGTTCACTCATGCGACGACATGCTCGGCGTCAGGAAGCGGCGACACGCTCCGCAGCCCGTTCGCACTCGTCCTCTCGGTGAAGTGAGCTGTCGGCCGCGAATCGGGATGCGACGCGAACGACCCGCAGCACCGGCGCCGGAGGCCCCCTCGAGCGCAACCTGGAGAGCGGCGCGGCTCCTGGAAGTCCTCGCAATCGAGCCGCCCAGCCCGACGATCGTGAGTTCCCCGGCCATTGCTGTTGTTGCTCGACGCTACATCAGCTCTCGCAATCGACGCGCGGCGACGTCGGCAGGACCGATTGCGCAATGATGACCTATGGAAGAGACTCACGTGTCGGTGGTCGCCGCGCTCGAGGACGGCATCGACCACGTCCGCGGCCCGGCAGCTGCCCCGGTCATCCTCGAGTACGGCGACTACGAATGTCCGTACTCGCGGCAGGCGTTTCGCGAGATCGAGCGGCTCGAGCGGCAGCGGGCGGGTGGCGTGCGCTTCGCCTTCCGTCACTTCCCGCTCACCGAGATCCATCCGCACGCGTTCTCGGCCGCGACGGCAGCCGAAGCGGCCGCGCTCCAGGGACGCTTCTGGGAGATGCACGAACTGCTGTTTCACAGGCAGAAAGCGCTCGCTGAAGACGACCTCCACGCCTACGCCGAGAAGATCGGCCTCGACGTCACACGTTTCGAGCGCGACCGGCTCAGCCCCGAAGTACGCGCGCGAATCGGCCGCGATGTCGCGAGCGGCGACGCTTCCGGCGAGGTGAACGGGACGCCGACGCTGTTCCTCGACGGGGTCGTTCATCGCGCCTCCTACGATGCCGCAACGCTGCTCGAGGCTCTCGCACCGTGAGTGGAGGCTTCTCTGGCTAGGCTCATCTGGTGATCTCCAGCCCAGTGCTCTCGGCCGCGCAGCTGACCAGGCTCCGCGGTCTCGGTGAGGAACGCACCGCCGAGGTCGGCGACGTCCTCTACGGCGTCGGCGACCGCACGTACCCGTTCATCGCGATCCTCGAGGGTGAGGTCTCGATCAGTGATGCGACGGGCCGCGAGCTCGCGCACCACGGGCCGTCCGGCTTTCTGGGCGAGATGAACCTGCTCACCGGCCAGACGGTCTTCGTGACCGCGGTCGTGACGAAATCGCTGCGGTATGTCGCCGTCGAGCGAGAGATGTTGCGAACGCTCCTGTTCGAGGACGGACCGTTCAGCGACCTCGTGCTGGCCACGTTGATGGAGAGACGCGAGGCCCTGCAGCAGGCGGACGGGCTCGGCATCGAGATCGTCGGTCCGCACACGTCCGAAGCGACGATGCGCATGCTCGACTTCGCGAGGAGCAATCACCTCCCGTACACCTGGGAGGACGCCGTGCCGCCCGGATCAGGTGAGCTGCCGCTGGTACGGCTCCCAGGGGGCGGGGAGCTACGAGGCCAGTCGACGGGCGAGGTCTCGCGGGCGCTTGGGGTCGGGCGCGTGCTGGCAGCACGCGAGGAGGTCGACCTGGTGGTCGTGGGTGCCGGCCCGGCGGGTCTCGGCGCCGCCGTGTACGCCGCGTCCGAAGGGCTCGACACCCTCGTCGTCGAGGGCACCGCCCTCGGCGGCCAGGCGGGCTCCTCACGCCGGATCGAGAACTATCTCGGCTTTCCGGCGGGAATCACCGGCTCCGAGCTCACCGGGCGCGCGGTCATGCAGGCCCGCAAGTTCGACGCACGTACCGCGACGCCCTACCGGGCGGAGTCGCTCGAGCCGGGGAACGGACACCACATCGTCCACCTGGAAGGCGGCAGCGAGGTCGCAGCACGCGCGGTGATCCTCGCGACCGGCGCGCAATATCGTCGCCTGCCCGTCGACAGGCTCTCGGAGTACGAGGGCCTCACCGTCTTCTATGCGGCGGGACCGCCCGAAGGGCGGCTCTGCGGGGGCTCACGGGTCGCGGTCGTGGGCGGCGGCAACTCCGCCGGTCAGGCCGCCGTCTGGCTCTCGCGCGGCGGGGCGCTCGTGACGCTGCTCCACCGACGCGCCGACCTACGCGAGACCATGTCCGCCTATCTGATCGCCGAGCTCGACAGAGCAGGTGTCGCGGTCCGCGACCGCAGCGAGATTGCCGAGCTGCACGGTGACGACGGCACGCTCGAGGCGGTGACGCTGAAGAGCGGCGAGCGGCTGACCTTCTCGTTCGTCTTTCTCTTTCTCGGCGCGCTTCCGTGCACGGAGTGGCTCGGCAATGCCGTCGAGCGCGACGAGAACGGCTTTGTCCTCACCGGGGCGGCCGCCGGCGCGGAGAGCCTGCTGGGGACGAGTATTCCCGGGATCTTCGCCGCCGGCGACGTCCGCTCGGGATCGACCAAGCGATGCGCCACCGCAGTCGGCGAAGGAGCGATGGCCGTGCAGTTCGTCCACGCGCACCTCGCCCGCGTCGCCGGCGTCCAAGGAGTGCGGTAAGAGACGCCTGCACATGCACATCTGGTCCTCGAGCTCGCCTCGTCACTGTCGAGCGATGAGTTTCGGAGTCGCAGCGGGTCTCAGTTCGTGAAGCCCGTAGCGTCCGATCCGAAGATGATTCGGCTCGCGCGTGAGTCACGAGTCCGACAGGAGGAACAGGAGATGCCTGATCACACGATCGGAACCCGCGAGGAATGGCAGGTGGCCCGGGACGAGCTAGCGAAGCTCGAGTCCGAGCAGGCAGAGCGAAACGAAGAGATCAAGCGGAAGCGGCTCGACCTCCCCTGGGTGCCGGTCGAGAAGGCATACGAGTTCGACACCGAGGAGGGCAAGAAGACACTTGCCGAGCTGTTCGACGGCCGCTCGCAGCTCCTCGCCTACAACATCATGTTCGGCCCCGACTACCGGCTCGGCGCCTGCCCCGGCTGCACCAATCTCGGCGACGGGCTCGACGGCTCGCTCGTCCACCTGAACCATCGCGACGTGACGCTGCTGTGCTTCTCGCGGGCGCCGATCGAGCGGCTGACCGCCTACAAGCGCCGGATGGGCTGGCAGTTCCCCTACGTCTCCACCTACAACACCGACTTCGCGTTCGACTTCGGCCTTGCGTTGACCGAGGAGCAGGCGCAGCAGATTCCCGAGGTCAAGGAGATGATCGGCGACCCGCCCGACTGGCTCCAGGAATGGTCACGTCAGATCGGGGGCGAGCTCAAGGACGGGCTGCGCGAGGGCCCGGGCTGGATCGCCTTCGCCCGCGAGAACGGGACGGTGTACCACAGCTACACGGTGATGGCGCCCGACCCGTTCGTTGCGCCGTACTTCAGCTTCCTGCTCGAGCGAACACCCAAGCCTCAACCCGCGGAGCCCCGTACGTGGCGGAAGGACGAGTACCCGGACTGACACCGCCGGCCGTCGCAAGGGGCAGGATGAGGTGGGTCGTCTGTGCCGTGTGCGTTGCCGCGATCGCTGCTCCGACGGCGCTCGCGAAGGGGCGCTTCTCGGTCGCGCTTGGAGACTCCACGCCCCGCGTTGGGCAGCCGTTCGCGGTCTACGTCCGCACCGGCTGGCTCGTCCCGAGCAACGACTGGCTCATGGTCCCCCCTCCAAGCGCCTGGATGCCGTGGGTGCACGTTCACCGCTGAAGCTCCCGCTGGGCTGACGGCGATCGGCTCGGGCATCATTGCCCGTTCGAAGTAGCGCTCTTTTGGGGTCTCACGTGAAGCGTCGCGGGAGCCGATGGATGGTGTTGAGGCGGACGGCGTACGGAGACTGCCCGAAGATCCCGGCTCGTCTCCGCTCGCTCAGCCGCGGTCGCGGTGGATCCGGGCGAGCTGGGCCGAGCCGGTGAAGAGATCGAGCATCTCGGGGTCGAAGTGCGTCCCGCGCTGCTCGACGAGAACGGCGGTCGCCTCCTCGAAACCGAGGGCGGGCCGGTACGGCCGGTCGTTCGTGAGCGCGTCGAAGCTGTCGGCGATAGCGGTGATGCGGCCCGCAACGGGAATCGCGTCGCCCGCCAGCCCGTCGGGGTAGCCGCTGCCGTCATACCACTCGTGGTGCGTGAGGGCGATCACCGCCGCCATGCGAAGCAGCTCGCTCTCGGCGTCGGAGAGGATCGCGTGACCCGTGCGGCAATGCAGCTGCATGACGACGCGCTCCTCGTCGGTGAGCGGGCTCTGCTTGAGCAGGATGAAGTCGGGGACTGCGACCTTACCGACGTCGTGGAGACGCGCTGCGAGACCGATCATGTGCGCCTGGTCGTTGAGGCCCAGCTCGTTCGCGATCAGCTCGCAGTACTGACTCATCCGCTCGACGTGCGCTCCCGTCACGATGTCGCGGCTCTCGATCGCGCGCGCGAGGCAGTGCACGGTCTCCTCCTGTGCGAGCAGCGCAGCCTGCTCCGACCACATCCGTTGCTTGAGCGCGGCGCCGAGCTCGTCGGTGCGATCGTGCAGCGCCAGCTGCTGTCGGTCGGTGACGTACTCGAGGTCACGGACGCGACGCTCGCGCTCGCGGACGCGGGCGTGGAGCTCGCCGCTCGACTCGATTGCGGCCAGAAGCTGCATGCGGTCGAACGGCGCGATCAGCGCCCCGAAGGCACCGAGCTCGAGCGCGCGACGGATCATGTCCAGGTGCTGGTGCTCGCCCACGACGAGCGACGCCGGCCCGTTCGCGTCCAGCTGCGAGAAGAGGCGCAACGCGTCCGCTCCGACGAGGCGCAGATCGACCACGAGCATGCGTGTGGGGCGCGCATCGAGGACGTCGATCGCCTCGTCCACGCTCGGCACGACCGCAACGTCCGTCCCGAGCTCGTCGGGCGCGAGCTCCTGCAACTCGAGGGCAGCCTCGTCCGCCGCGAGCACACAGATCCACTCGCGCTCGGTGCGCAGCTCGGAGCGCATGCCGCTGATCGGTCCGCCTCCGTTCGTAAGTTGCCCACGCCGACGGCAAAGGGTTCGGCGAGGTCAAGAGTACATCGAGCCCTGGCTAGAACCCTTCAGGGCACGCTCTAGACCTTCTCCAGCGGCGCGTACTCGAGCATCAGCTTTCGCTCGCTGCCGTCGCCGGCGAACCGGACGGTGACGATCCCCCCGGGCTCGATCCTCGTGACGACGCCTTCGCCGAGTGAGGTGTGGCGAACGGAGTCGCCGGTCTGGAGTGCCGGGATGACGCGGTCGGGGCGCGCAGCGGCGCTCTGGCGCGGGGACGCGTAGCCCGACCATGACGTCGGCCGGAGCCGCTCGCGCACAGCCTCGACGGGCAGCTCATCGAGGAAGCGGGACGGCAGGTTGTAATCGCGCCGCCCGTACAGCGACCGCGCAGAGGCATGCGTCAGCGTGAGCAGCTCCATCGCACGGGTCATGCCGACGTACGCGAGCCGGCGCTCCTCCTCGACGCCTTGCTCCTCGATCGAGCGCGAGTGCGGGAAGATCCCCTCCTCCATGCCGATCATGAAGACGGCGCGGAACTCGAGCCCCTTGGCGTTGTGCAGCGTCATCAGCGTGACGAGACCGCGCTCGTCGCGGATCTCGTCCTGATCGGACACGAGCGAGATCGACTGCAGGAACTCCGCCAGCGACGGGTTGTCCGACTGCTCGCGATACTCGCTCGCAACTCCGACGAGCTCCTGCAGGTTCTCGATGCGACCGCGGGCCTCGATCGTCCGATCGGCCTCGTAGGCCGCGATCGTGCCGGTGCGGTCCAGCATTGCCTCGACCAGCTCATCCACCTCGAGCTCCTGCGAGGACGCCAGCAGCGACTCCATGACGTTACGGAAGCCACGGACGGCCCTGGCGGCTGCCGTGCCGAGACCCGCCGCGTCCGGATCGGCCATCGCCTCCCAGAGCGAGATCCCCAGCGAGTCCGCGTGCAGCACGAGGCGCTGCAGCGACGTGTCGCCGATGCCGCGGCGCGGCTTGTTCGCGATCCGGAGCAGCGACACCGCGTCACTCGAGTTCGTGAGCACCGACAGATACGCGACGGCGTCCTTGATCTCCGCCCGCTCGTAGAAGCGCGGACCTCCGATTACCTGGTACGGGACGTCCTGGCGGACGAGGACGTCCTCCAGCACGCGCGACTGCGCGTTTGTGCGGTAGAAGACCGCGATCTCGCTCGCCGACAGGCCGTTCTCGACGAGGCGCGCGATCTCGGCCGCGACGAACCGCGCCTCGGCGTGCTCGTCCTCGACTTCGATCGCCTGCACGGGATCTCCATCGCCGAGCTCCGAGAACAATCGCTTGGGCTTCCGCTCGCGGTTGTTCTCGATGACGGCGTTGGCAGCGCCGAGAATCGCGTTCGTGGAGCGGTAGTTCTGCTCGAGCGCGATCGTGGCGGCACCGGGGAAGTCCCGCTCGAAGTCGAGAATGTTCGAGATGTCAGCGCCTCTAAAGCCGTAGACCGACTGATCGGGATCTCCGACCGCGAAGACGTTGCGGTGCTCGCCGGCCAGGAGCTGCAGGAGCCGGTACTGGGCGTGGTTCGTGTCCTGGTACTCGTCGACGAGGATGTAGCGGAACGCCTTCTGCCAGCGCTCGCGGGCCTCCGGGAAGCGCTCGAGCACCTCGACGGTGAGCATCAGCAGATCGTCGAAGTCGACCGCGTTCGAGCTGAAGAGCCTGCGCTGATAGAGCTCGTACACCTCCGCGACCGTCTGGTCGTAGAACGAGGAGACCCGTGCCATGTACGCTTCCGGGCCGACGAGCCGGTTCTTCGCGTTCGAGATCTGCGCATGGATGCCACGCGGCGTGAACCGTTTCGGGTCGCGGCCGAGCTCTTCGAGGCACGCCTTGACGACCCGAATCTGGTCGGCCTGGTCGTAGATCGTGAACGTCGACCGATACCCGAGGCGCGGCGCTTCGGCGCGGAGCATGCGGCCGCAAGCCGCGTGGAAGGTGAGGATCCAAATCGCCCGCGCGGTGCGGCCGAGCATCCGCTCCAGGCGTTCACGCATTTCCCCCGCCGCCTTGTTGGTGAAGGTGATGGCGAGGATCTCGTTGGGCTTGACGCCGCAGGCCCGGATGAGATGGGCGACGCGGTGGGTCAGCACCCGGGTCTTCCCGGAGCCAGCCCCCGCGATCACGAGCAGCGGTCCCTCGGTATGCAGCACCGCCTCTCGCTGAGCGTCGTTCAGCCCCTCGAGATGGTCGTTCGGCTCGACGGGCGCCTGCACAGAGGACACCCGTCGATGCTACCCGCCACCTGGGCGTCTCGACGGCTGCGGCTCCCGGCCGGCGGAGCCGGCCTCCGCCGCAGCCTGACACCGAGAACGCCCAGGGTGCTCGGGGGACCGGCGACTCAGCGGCGAAGCCCGAGCTGTCTGCCGAAGACCAGGTAACAGCCGATCACGGCGACCCCCTCCGCCACCGCCCGGGTCACGCCGTCGAGGGGATCTCCCTGCGCGATTCCCGCGACCGCGACGGCACCGGCTGCTGCGACCGCCACCGCCAGCGCGAACCGTCTCGGCTCCGACGGCACCCGAATCCCGCTCAGAACGGGAACATGGGCGAGCAGGGCCGCGACATCGTCGACCGCGGTGCCCGTGAGCTCGCCGGGGCCGGCGGCCGGCCGGCCGGCGCGTACGGTCGCGATGCCGACCACGGCGAGCGCCGGAGCGAACACTCCAAGCGCGACGAGCGACGCGGCGAGCCACCAGCCTCGAACGACGCTGTGCTGGTCGAGGGCGAACACTGCGACCGAGGCGAGCGTGAGGGCGCCGGCGGCCAGTGCGAAACCCGTCCGCCGCCGCACCACCGCCAGATCGGCGGCCGAAAGCTCGGTCTCCGCCCGCGCTCTCGCCGCCCCCACGACCGCCAGCACACCGCAGACGAATGCGAACTGCGGAAAGAACACGGCCCCGGCGAACGCCAGCGGGCCGAGCCCGGGAACCGTGCCGTGCACGGCCTGCGACGCATGCGCGGCGGGAGCCGTGAGAAAGAGAGCCGCGTAGGCGAGCCCGGCGGGAGCGAGGGCGGCGAACGCCAGGTATGCGACCCTTCGCGTTCGCGACGTCGCGAGCTCAGCGGCCACGACGCCCGCGAGGGACCGCGCGGGCCCGAACGCCGCCACCGCGCCGGCTTCACCATGCTCCATCGCTGCGTCGCGGAGGTGCTCGCGGGCCTCCTTCACGAGCCGCTGGGCGTCCGCGCCGCCGACGCCGACACCCCGAAGCTCTCGCTCCAACTCGCGCAGGTAGCGCTCGATCACGTCAGCGCCGCCCGCATCGCCTGCACGTACGTTCTCCAGGTTTGCCGTTGCCGGGCCAGCTCCGCGGACCCTCGGTGCGTCAGCCGGTACACCCTGCGCCGCCTCGCACCGTCGCCCTCGGCCCAGCCGCTCTCGAGCAACCCGCGGCGCTCGAGCCGGTAGAGCGCCGGATAGACGGTGCCCTCCGCGAGATCGAAGGCACCCTCGCTTCGCGACCGGACTGCGTCGACGATCGCGTACCCGTGTGCGGGCCCGCTCTCGAGCGCTGCCAGGAGGAGAAGATCGACATGACCCTTTAATACCTCGGACTGCATAGTGTCAATAGCGTAATGCCTAGCATCGCGAGGCGTCAAGCCCGCTATCTTCCGCGGCCGTGATCCGCGAAGCCTCAGTTGACGACGTCGCCGGCGCGGCCGCGCTGTTCGCGCTGATCACGCCCGAGTTCGTGAGCACGGCGTCCTCCGTGCGGCACAACATGCTGACCGATCCGCCCGAGGCAAAGCGCCGCTGGTGGTGCGCCGAGAGCGCCGGAACGATCGTCGGTTGGGCCAGTCTGGGGCTGGTCGTCGAGACCACCGAGGAGGGCGTCGCCTGGATGGGCGTCAACGTGCACCCCGGGCATCGCGGCCTCGGCATCGGCACGGAGCTCGCAGACCTCGCCGACGCGCGCGCCGCGGCCATCGGTGCCCGCAGGGTGCACGCATGGTCGCGCGCCGACGACGCCAGCGTGGCGTTTGCCCGCGCTCGCGGATTCGAGCAGACGAACTCGAACGACCTCCTCATGGTCGACCCGCGCACGATCGCGTTTCCGGCGGCGCCCACCGGTGTCGAGCTCCTGCCGTTCACGGCGCTCGAGGACGATCCCTCTCCTATCCATCACGTGGACGCCGTGACGATGATCGACGAGCCGGGAGAGATCACGCTCGACGACATCCCGTTCGAGCATTGGCTGAAGACCTTCTGGGCTCACCCCCTCCTCGACCGGGATGCGAGTACCCTCGCCGTCGTTGACGGCACGCCCGCCGCGGTGACGTTCATCCAGATCGACCGTGAGCGAGGTCGCGCCACGAACAACGGCACCGGGACCGTGCCTGAGTATCGCGGCCGGGGTCTGGCCACACTCGCCAAGCGCGCATCGCTGGCACGGGCCGCGAGTCTCGGTGTCACTGCGGTCTACACCGGCAACGACGTCACGAACGCGCCGATGCAGGCCATCAATCGCAAGCTCGGCTACGAACCGTGCTCGGCGATGCTGAGCTGGGCGAAGACGCTCGTCACCACTTGAGCGTCAGCGGCCGAACGGATAGGGACGACCGGCGAGGGCGGGCGCGACCTGCGCGGTGACCCAGACGGGCGTGGTCGCGTAACGGAGGGTGTAGCGGTAACTGCCGTCGACCTTCCGTAGCCGAGCCAGGAAGCGCCACGTCGCAGCCCCCGGGCGCTTGCCGCACGCGAACAAGGCCTGGATCGCCCATGCCGTCGACTGCGCGTCCGAATCTCTCCCCTTCGTCAACGCGTACCCGCCGTCACGGTTGCGGAAGGCTCGCAGCGCCGCCAGGCCTCGGGCGATCGGAGCGCCCACGACACCCGCTGCCCGCAGCGCCTCGAGCGCGGCCGCGGTGTCGTTCGAGTCGGGCTTGCCTCCTTGCAGCCACGACCAGCCGCCGTAACCGGACTGCGCCGCCAGCACGTTGCGCACCATCGTGCGCGGCGCCGGCTGACCTGCGCCTCGTAGTGCGAGGATCGCCCATATCTCCGCGTTCACGAGCGGTCCCGGCTTCACCGAACGGAGCCGGGCGAGCAGCGCGTCCGGATGGTCGCCGACCGCGAGACGCGCGAGCGCGACGAGCGCGGCATCGGTGTCGCTCATCCCGGGCTCCTCGTTCAGCCGGAGAAAGGAGAGCGCCCGGGAGCGCGCGTCGGCGCTCCCCCCCGAGGCGACGAGACCGAGCGTGCCCCACGCCGTCAGTGACTCGTCAGGCGTGCCGCCCGCCTCGGCAAAGCCCCCATCCTGCTGCTGAGCGGCGGCGAGGAACGCGCCGGCGCCGGCAAGCGGGCCAGCGTGCACCGAACCGTGCGCGGCCGTCCCCAGCGCCAGGCAGAGCGCGAGCAGGGCCAGGCCGCGGGCGATCAGGACCAGACCACCTCGGTGCGTGCCCGGCGCTCGTGGCGTTCCAGGACACGTCGGAGCTCCGGTCCCGCCGCCAGCGCCAGCACGAGGTTGCCGGTCGCGTGCGCGACGTTGAAGGCGACACCCTGGCCCAGTACCGTGGTCAGCGCAGCCCAGGTGTGCGGATAGAACGTGAACCACTGCCAGGTGTCCATCGCCGTGCCGAAGGCGAAACCGAGGAAGACGCAGAACGCTGCAAAGGCCAGGCGACGGCGGAGCAGCGGTCGCGCGACGCCCGCAATCACCCCGCAGCCACCCCACGCGAGCATCTGCCACGGCGTGTAGACGCCCTGGCCGAGAAAGAAGTTCGACGCGAGCGCCGCGATGGCACCGACGGCGAAACTGCGGCGCGGACCGAGCGCGACCCCCGTAGCGGCGACGATGACGGTGACCGGCTGGACGTCGGGAACGGGCGCGAAGAGCACACGCCCCGCCGCCGCGAGCCCGCCCAGCGTCGCCACGAGCGTGAGGTCGCGGGCAGAGGTCGTGCCGGCCTCGAGCCACGCGACCCCGCCCGCGAGCAGCGCGAGCGCCGCGAGCAGCCCGGCCGGGCCGCCCTGCGCCGGATCGAGGGCGGCCCAGAGCGAGGCGATCAGCGCGACGGCTGCGAACAGCGTCGTCGCAGACTGCAGCCCTCGTCTGACGCTAGACGGCAACACGCGTCTCCTCCTCGAGGCGCAGGCGCCTGTGCACGGGAAGCGCATGGTCGTGGGTCGCGACGACGACTGCCGTACCCGCGTCCGCCCGTGCGAGGAGCCAGTCTCCGATCGCTGCCTTCCGGTCGGGATCGACACCGCGCGTAGGCTCGTCGAGAACGAGCAGATCCGGATCGCCGACGGAAACCGCCGCCAGCCCCAGGCGCTCCCGCTCCCCGCTCGACAGATCGCGGGGATGACGCTCGACGGCCCAGCCGAGGCCAAACGTCTCGAGCGCAACACGCGCCCGGCGGGTGTCGCCACCGACACCGAGCGCGACCTCGTCGAGCGCCCGCTCTTTGATCAGGTAGCGACCGGGGTCCTGCGAAAGGTAGGTCGCGCGGCCCGCCCGCTCGACCCGGCCGGCGGCGGGCTCGAGGATGCCGGCGGCGATCTTCGCCAGCGTCGTCTTGCCTGAGCCGTTCGGCCCCTCCACACCGACGATCTCGCCCCTCCGGACCTCGAGCGAGACGTTGTCGAGCACTGTTGCGCTGCCGTACGAGAACGAGACGCCCCCGAGCGCGACGACCGGGTCGGCCTCGACCGCCGAGCCGTTACCCTCGCACCAGGCCTCGTCGGCCCCATCGGCAGACGCGGCGTAGCGGGGCCGGTTGCGTGCGAGCCAGTCACGCGCCTCGTCCACGGGTGCGTCGAGCAGAACGCGCCCCTCGTCCATGAACAGAACCCGGTCGGCAAGTGCGAGCGCGCGGTCGATACGGTGCTCCGACAGGACGGTGGCGCAGCCGAGCTCGGCGACGGCGTCGAGAAACTCGCCTGCGCCGAGCGGGTCGAGCTGCGACGTCGGCTCGTCGAGCAGCAGGAGGCTCGGGCGAAGCGCAAGAGCCGACGCGAGACAGATTCGCTGCAGCTCACCGCCCGACAGCGTCACCGTCCGCCGGTCGAAGAGGTGTTCCGAATCGACAGCGGCGAGCCCGGCTCGCGCGCGCGACACGATCTCCGGGGCGGGAACACCGACGTTCTCGAGTCCGAATGCGACCTCGTTCACGACGACTCCCATGACGACCTGGTCCTCCGGGTCCTGAAAAACGGTCGCCACCGTGCCGGTGAGATCGGCCGGTCGCGTGACCCGCGTGTCGAGCCCTCCGATCTCGACGCGACCCGAGAAGCGCCCGCCGTGGAAGTGCGGCACCAGCCCGGACAGCGCCCGCAGCAGCGACGATTTGCCCGATCCCGAGGGCCCCAGCAGAGCGACCACCTCGTGCTCGTGGATGTCGAGCGAGACGTCGCGAAGCGCCCAGGCTGCTCCCGGATAGGAGAACGACAGGCTCTCGACCTGCACTAGCGGAGCCATGCCGCCACCCCTACGAGCGCGAACGCGAACACGACGGCGAGCCAGTCCCGTGCCGTCCAGGAAGGCCGCGGCATCCTCGTCGTGCCCGGACGGCCGAAGCCGCGAGCCTCCATGGCCTCGGCGAGGCACGACGCGCGCTCCAGCGACCCGGCCACGAGCGGCGACAGCAGCATCGCGTAGCCACGGACGCCGGAGAGCTCGACGCCTCTTCCCTGTACCGTCTCCCGCAGGCCCGCGGCGTCCCGCTCGAGCGTCGGGACGAGCCGGGTCGCCAGCGCAACCGCGAGCGCGGACCGGCGCGCAACGCGCGCCCCCGAGACAAGACGGTCGTGATCGAGCAACAGCGCATACACGGCGAACGCAAGGCCGACGGCCGCGAGCCTGAGTCCGTTGACGGCCGCGATGCGGATCTCGTCGGTGGAGATGTCGAGCACGCCGAGCACGGGTATCGTCGGCCCCTCCCAGAGCAGGGTGCCGCCGCCGGAGGACCAGAGAAATGGCGACAGCACGAACACGCCGAGACCACTCGTGAGCGCCCCGATCAGATACGGCCAGCGCCGCCGGGCAGGCGCACGCAGCGACACGACGAGGAGTACCGCGGTGATGGCTCCTGCAGCCCACAACCGGTTGGTGAGTAGAGCGGCGGCGGCCGCCGCTGCGAGCAGGGCAGTGCCGGCTCCGGGGCTCACGGGACGGAGAACCTCCTGGCGTACGCGCGGGCGAGCAGCTTCCCGAGGTCGCCCGCGAACGTGAGCACGATCGGGTTCGACGGCCCGCCTGTCAGCCGTTGGCCCGCGGTGAAGCGCGTTGCGCCGGGGACGAGCTCGAGGATGTTCCAGCCTCGAGGCACGGCAGCCACGCGGCGGAACGTTCCCTTCGCGTGGATCAGGCGCGCGACCGCTGCGAGGTTGGACGCCTCCACGCGACGCGTCACGACGACAGCGGCAGGACGCGTCTTGCCGCCGTAGCCATGGACGAATGGCTCGGGGAACGCCCCGACCACGACTGCGAGGTCGGCGTCGTGGGTCCAGTCGCGGTAGTCCCACCAGGCGACGTCCCCCGCGTGGAGCCGGTATTCGGCCGCACTGCGGTCGCCGGCGAGGCCGTTGACGAACCAGAACCAGTCGTGCCGCTTGCCGAGACTTCCCTCGACCCCGTCGATCGCCTGGACGAACCGCCCGCCGTACCGGGTCTTCACCTTTGCCTTCGAACGGAGGGCGCGGATCAGTGTCTGACCGGCCGGAACGGTGACATCGACGATCACGTGGGCTCCGCGGTCGCGGGTGACCCAGAGCGTCGCCGTGCCGCCGCCCTGCTCAGCCCCGCCGCAGCCCGCGAGGGCGAGGGCGGCGACGACGGACGCGGCGGCGGCACGACGCGAGCTCATCTGCCTCGGGTCACTTGACGCTGTTCGACCGCACCGCGCCGACGGCGAACGCGCGGACGAGGCCGCGATGCTTGCCGACGCATCCCGTCGCGCCGGTTCCGCCGAGCTTTGCCTTCACTCGGCGACCGTCGACATGCAGGACCGGCGATGTCGGCGCGACCGGCTTGCCGGCGTCGTCACGCGCGGCCACGAGGTAGCAGCTCGCCGATCCGGCGACCGGTGTGAGCGTGAGCGTGGGCGGGCCGCCGTTGGGCCCGAACTCCGCCCAGTACCAGAGCACGGCGTCGCCGTCCACGAGAGTGACCTTGTCCGCACCGACCGGCGGCGAAAGGCCGTTCACCTTGAACACCCAGCCTGCGCTGCCGGCGGCGGGATACTTGCCGATCTGGCTGACGTAGTCGCCGAACGACGAGTGCGTGAGCTGGTAGTAGAACTCGCCGAGCGTACTGGCGAGATCGAGCGCCTGGAGCGCGTTGGCGGCGTCGACCTTGGCGGGCACCGAGCCGAAGATCGTCTGTGTCTTGCCCTCCACCCGAATGGTGATGCTGGCCGCCAGGGCGGTCGCGGCGACGATCAACGCCGCAGCAAGGGCGGCGACGAGAACGAGAGAGCGCCGAAGCACGAATCCTCCTTCCGCGAGGGGTCCGATATACGGGAGCGCGGCAGGTCTTCTGACTCGGGGCTCCCTCCCTCGCCGCCTTCCCGGCTCGCAAGCCAGTGGCACGTCGGCGGGAGAGCATCTCCCCTCACAGCGGCGGGACCGTCCCGGACTCGCACCGGGTTCCCTCACCGTGCTCTCTTGTGCAGGCCGAGCCTATCATCGGATCGTGCCGACGGCCTCCCTCGCGATCGACCTCGACGGCGCGCTCGGCGACACGCGGACGCTCTGGAACGACTGGCTCGCGAGCGCAGCCCGCGTCCTGCCGCTCGACGTCGGCGGCCTCTCCTCCGACCGCGGCCAGGCTGCTGTCGCACTCGATTCGGAGGGCGGGAACTGGCGCGTCCTGCTCGGGCGGTTCGCCGAGGATCGTGCTCCCGTCTACCTGCGACGCCACCCGGAGGCGAGCACGGCCCTGCGCCGGCTCGAGGCGGCGGGCGCGCGACTGGGCGTCTACACCGACGCACCGGTCGAGCTGGCTCGGGTCGCGCTAGACCAGCTCGGAGCCACCCGCCGCGTAGCCGTCGTCGAGACCGGCGCCGGAGCGCTCGACCGGCTCCTTGCGGAGCTGGGCCAGGCGGCGGTCGTCGTACGCACGCGGGCCGAGCTCGTCGCGGCTGCCGGGTAGACTGGTTGGACATGGAGCGCGAGGTCGCCGACCGTCAATTCGACGCTCTGCTGGAGCGCCTCGACAAGATCGCGCTGCAGCTCGAGAAGATCGACCGGCGGCTCGAGTCCCAGGAGGGCTCAATCCTGATCTCGAAGGAGCTCCGCTCGCTCGAGGAGTCGCTGAACGCGCTGGCGTACGCCGCGCTCGGTCAGACCCCGCGCGTCCGGCGACGCGCTTCCTAGCCGCGCAACTTGTAGATGACGCCGTCCAGCGAGACCAGGTACAGCTCGCCTGCGGGGCCTTTCTCCGAACGAAGAGAGATTCGACACCGGGAACGGCTCGCGCCTCGGCGCGGAAACGTTCCCGCCGTCGACCGTGAGGCTCCAGACGATGCCGCTGAAGCGGTGGTTCTTCGCGTAGCCGGGGTCGAAGGCGAGCCCCAGGAGCCCCTGTTCGTTCCCGTCCGAGTCGACGAGTGAGCGGATGTCGAGAAATGGCTCGACGCGCCGTTTGCCACGGATCAACACCCGAATCACGCCCGGCTGCTCCACGACGTAGAGGCGTCCGGGCTCGCTACGCAGCGCGGAGACGAAGACAGGCCTCGTGAACCCGGATGCGACTTGCACGATCCCGAGCGTCGACGAGCGATCGCGCTCGGCGAGCGCTATCCCGGCCGCGATCCCCACCATGACGACGGCCAGCGTCAATACGGCCAGGCGCCTCACGAAATGACTAGTCGTCGGTGGTGTGGTCCCGGTTAGCCCCGGATGAGCGCCTTGCGGAGCTCGTCCTCCTTGCCCGGCTGCAGGATCGCGAGCACCTGGTCCCCGGCAGAGAGCACGGTCGATCCGATCGCGATCTCGGCCTGGCCGTTCCGCATCACCGAGATGAGCCGCGAGCCTTCCGGTAGCTCGAGCTCTCGCACGGTCCTCCCGGCGGACGGCGAATCTACATCCACCTGCACCTCCACGACCTCCAGGCCTTCGCGGCGGAGCTCGAGCAGGCGTACGAGACCGTGCTCCGGCACCTCGTGCTCGATCAGGCCCATGATCCCTGACGTCGCACAGATGGTCTGCGTGATGCCGAGCAGGTCGAAGTGCTGCTGGTTGCGCGGGTCGTTGACGCGCGCGATCACCTTCGGGACGTCGTAGCCCTCACGCGCGATCTGGCTGATGATCAGGTTGTCCTCGTCGTCGCCGGTGACCGCCAGGATGATGTCCGGCGGCCGGGCGATGCCGGCCCGTTCGAGCGTGTTGATCTCGGTGGCGTCGCCGAGCATCGCAACATGCCCGAACTCCACCTCGAGCTGGTCGAAGCGGTCTCGCCGCTGCTCGATCAGTGTCACTTCGTGTCCCATGTCGACGAGCGAGCGCGCAACGTTCTTTCCGACTTTCCCGCCGCCCGCGATGATCGCGTACACCCAGAGTCTCCTTTGCTTATGCCGCGCCGGTCGGCTCGAGCGGGCGCACATCGCACGCGCGCACCGCGTCCGTCAGCACGGAGATCGCAGTCTGCGTCGGGCACACGGTGCGCAGGCCGCGCCGCGCGTAGAAGTCCGCGCGCAGCGGATCGAGCACCCGTACGACGGTGCAGCCGATGCCGTAGCGCTTCTGCAGCACCTGCCCGATGACGATGTTCGTGTTGTCGCCGTCGGTGGAGACGACAGCGGCATCCGCCTCGGCGGCGCCGGCGTCGCGGAGGACGTCACTGTCCATGCCGTGGCCGACGATGAAGCCACCGCGCCAGCCGCCGAGCCGGTTGAGCGCCTCCTCCTTCTCGTCGACGCACGTGACGTCCCAGCCCTCCGCCGCGAGCTGCAGCGCGACAGCCGAGCCGACTCGTCCACATCCGATGACAACGCACTTCATAGAAGGAGCGTAGAGCATGCGCGGCGCGTCATGCCGGACCGCCACCGTCCTCGAACACGCCCTCCGGGAAGGCGACGACGAGCACCTGGCACGGCGCGTGCCGGAGCACGTGATCGACGGTCGGCGAGAAGAAACGCGACTGCCGGCGCCAGCGCGGCGCCGACCCGAGCACGATCAGATCCGCGTTGCGCCTGGCCGCCTCCTCGACGATGGCGTGCCCGATCGAGCGGGCCCTGACGGTCTCCGTCTCGACGACGACGTCGTTGTCCTCGCCCAGGTTCCTCGCCTCGTCGAGCGACATGCGCGCCCTCTCGGCGACTTTCTCCGGCAGCGGGCCCTGGAGGGGGAACTCGCGCGGCACGCGGACGACGAAGATCGCCTCCACCGTCGCGTTCCGCTCCTTGGCCAGGGCGACGGCGGTCGCCACCATCTCCTCGCCGATGTCGCCGAGCTTCATGGGGACCAGCACGCGCGTGAACTCGGCTCCAGGCGGAAGCGTCGCGATCGGCTCGATGTCGTCGAGGAAGCCGTGGCGCTCGCGGCGACGCACGGCGAGATAGATGACGATGCCGGCGACGAGCCATGCCGGGCCGGCGTAGCGCGCCCCCGGGTGCGTGATCATCGCCAGGATCCACACCGCGAACGTGATCGGTGCGCCGATCAACGCCGGCAGCGGGACGAGCACCCCTCGCCAGCGCACGTCCGGGCGCGCGCGGAACGGTCGCACGAGGTCCGGCTCCTTCATCCGCAGCCGGACAACCGCCGCCTGTGCGGCTGTGAAGGCGAGGAGCACCCCGAATGAGTAGGCGCTGGCGAGAAACGTCACCTCGTCGTTCGCGAGCGTGTCGGCGGCGACGACGGTGCCGATGGCCACGACGGCGGTCGCGATGATCGCGGCAGGCGCGACGAGCGAGCGCCGGTCGAGACGGCCGAACACGCGCGGCAGCTGCTCGTGACCGCCCATCGAATGCAAGAGGCGTGTGCAGCCGGACATCGACGTCGTCGCCGCTGCAAAGAGGATGAGGCCGCCGGAGAGGCCGACGAGGATGCGGATCGTGTCGACGAGACCGCCGGCGATGTGGCCGCGGAAGGCCTCGGCGATCCCGACGAGAGGGGCCCGCTGCCATTCGCCGCCGAGTGCGCTCGAGCCCGTCACGGCGGGATATGCGACGACGCCGACGGTCGCGATGAGCACGGTCACCAGCACCACCAGCCCGATCGCCGAGAAGAGGGACCGTGGGAGCGTCTTGCCCGGCTCGCGCGTCTCCTCGGCGAGGTTCGCCACCGTCTCGAGCCCGGTGTACGCGAGCATCGCCAGCGGAAGCGTAAAGGCGAGGTCGTGCCAGCTCTGGCCGGCGGCGAAGTGGAAGCCGCTCGTCAGAGCGTGCGTAGAGAAGAGGAAGACGAAGCCGAGAACGACGAGCAGCGCCTGGACGGTCAGGTCGAGAGCGGCCAGGGCGAGCGCGCCCAGGTGGAGCCTCGAGTGGTGGAACAGCCGGATCGCGGCGAGACCGCCGATCACACTGCACGCGACCACGACGTCCCACGGGCTGTGACGCAGCGCCGGCAGGTCGAGTGCCCAGCTCAGGTAGTGCGGCAGGAACAGCGTCGAGAGCGCGATCACGATCAGGTAGTCGAGGAGCAGCGCCCACCCGGTCACGAACCCGAGCAGGTCGTTGAA
>JACXTT010002221.1_pt1 | contig 31120 bp, 28 predicted proteins | sample 9270951 | NCBI WGS metagenome assembly JACXTT01 (sample SAMN15532306, study PRJNA645909) | rock metagenome | isolation source: weathered quartz diorite | place: Puerto Rico | collected 2017-06-21
CGCTGTCCGCGTCTACCCGGTGCTGACGGCGCACCCGACGGAGGCGCGACGCCGCACCGTGCTCATCGCGCTGCGCCGGGTCGCGCACCTGCTGGATCGGGCGGACGACCCGCGCCTCTCGCCGTGGGGCGACCGCGAGCTTCGACGCCAGCTCCGGGAGGAGATCGCCGTCCTGTGGCAGACGGCGGAGCTCCGCCGCGGTGCGCCGTCGCCGATCGACGAAGTCCGTACCGCGATGGTCGTCTTCGACGAGACGATCTACCGGCTCGTGCCTCGTCTGTACAGCCTCGTCGACACGATGCTGCCCGGACCGCGCAGCCCACGTGCGCGCGAGCTCGAGCGGCCTGCCGTCTCGGCCTTCCTCCGCTTCGGGTCCTGGATCGGGAGCGACCGCGACGGCCATCCGTCGGTCACCCACGACGTGACCGAGGAGACGATCCGGATCCACGCCGATCACGTGCTGCGTGGCCACGAAGCTGTCGCGAGCCGGCTCTCCCAGACGATCTCGGCGAAGGTTCGGGGGAGTGCGGTACCCGCCGCGCTCGCCCACCGCCTCGTCGCCGACGAGCTGGCGATGCCGCAGCTCGCGGGCACCCTCGCCGAGCGCTACCCGGACGAGCCGTTCCGGCAACGGCTCGGCTTCATCGCCGAGCGGCTCCGCCACACGAGGGTGCGCGTGCTCGGCGAGCGCCGTGGCGCCACGACGGCCGGCTACTCCACAGCGGACGAGGTCATCGAGGAGCTCGCCGAGCTCCAGGTTGCGCTCGTCGATGTGGGCCTTGCGAGGTCCGCATGGGGGGAGGTCCAGGACTTCGTCTGGCAGGTCCGGACATTCGGGTTCCATCTCGCGAGCCTCGAGGTCCGCCAGCACGCCGCCGTCCATCGGCGCGTCCTGTCGAACGCATCAGCCGGCCAGGAGCCGACCCGGGACGAGGTGCTCGAGACGTTCCGCTCGATGGCTCGCATCCAGCGGCAGCTCGGCGCGCCCGCCCTGTCGCGGTACGTCGTCTCGTTCACGTCCTCGAAGCAGGACGTCCTCGACGTGCTCGACCTCGCCGGGCAGGCCGAGGCCCAGGGTCTGCAGCTGGACGTCGTCCCGCTCCTCGAATCGTCCGAGGCGCTCACGGCGGCCGGCTCGCTGCTCGAGAGCCTGGCGACCGATCCCGAATACCGGGAACACCTCGCCTCGCGAGGCGGCCGGCAGGAGGTGATGCTCGGCTACTCGGATTCGACCAAGGAGCTGGGCTACGTCGCGTCCAACTGGTTGCTCCACCGCGCCCAGGCGGAGCTCGCGAGCGTGGCGGACCGGCACGGGATCGAGCTGACGCTCTTCCACGGCCGCGGCGGCGCCATCGGCAGGGGCGGTGGCCAGCTCGAGCTCGCTGTCTCGGCGCAGCCGCCCGGCTCGGTGCGGGGCCGGCTGAAGCTGACGGAGCAGGGCGAGGTCGTCTGGACCCGCTACGGCGACCCCGAGATCGCGCTGCAGCACCTGGAGGTCCTCGCGGCGGCGGCGGTCGACTCCTTGGCGCCGCACGACGGCGACCCACGCGGCGCCGCTGCGACGATGGATCTCCTCGCGGGCGAGGCGCGCCGCGCCTACCGCGCGCTCGTGTACGACGACCCCGGCTTCGCCGGGTTCTTCGGCCGCCTGACCCCGATCGATGAGATCACCCGGCTGCAGCTCGGGTCGCGACCCGCGCGCCGGGCCGGCCTCGAGGTCGGCCGCTCGATCGACGACCTGCGGGCGATTCCGTGGGTCTTCGCCTGGTCACAGGCCCGAATCGGGCTGCCGGCCTGGTTCGGGCTCGGCACCGCCCTTGAAGCGTTCCGGGCCCCGGGCGACCGCAACGCCGGTCGGCGCCTGAACCGGCTGTACGAGCAATGGCCGTTCTTCCGCTCGCTCGTCGATCACGCCCGGCTCGCGCTCGGGCGCGCGGATATCGCGCTCGCAAGGGGCTACGCCGGTCTCGCGACCGAGCCGGGGGATGCCCAGCGCTGGGCCGCGATCGAGACCGAGTTCGAGCGCACCCGCCGCGAGCTGGATCGCCTGCCCTCGCCGGCCCGCGCCGCGGCCGGCGAGCGCGCCGAGGCGGAGGCGGTCCGCCGCTCCACTGCCCTCCGCGCGCCCTATGTCGACACCCTGTCCGTCGTCCAGCTGGAGCTCCTGCGGACGCTGCGCGAGCGCCAGGCCGCCGACCCGGCGAACCCGACGCTGCCGGTGATCCGGTCGCTCATCGGCCTGACCATCAGCGGCCTGTCGGCGGCGCTGCAGGGCACCGGCTGATGGCGGCGGTGGCCACGCCGGTACACGACCGCATCGCCATCTTCGGCCGGTTCCTGCGCTTCGGGCTGTTCGCCTTCGGCGGGCCGGTCGCCCAGATCGCGATGCTCCGCCACGAGCTGGTCGAGGAGGAGCAGTGGGTGACCGGCGAGCGATTCAACCGCCTGCTCGCCGTGTACCAGGTCCTGCCGGGTCCGGAGGCCCACGAGCTGGCGGTTCACATGGGCCTCGTTCGAGGCGGCCGGCTGGGGGCCCTGCTCGCCGGGCTCGGGTTCATGCTGCCCGGCTTCGTCCTCATGCTGCTGTTGTCCTGGCTGTACCTGCGTGTAGACCTGACCCAGGCCGCCGTGGCCGCCGCGCTGCTTGGGGCGCAGGTCGCCGTTGTTGCCCTGGTCACGCGGGCGGTCCCGCGCATCGGCCGGCACATCCTGGTCGATGGCTGGACCTGGGCGATCGCCATCGTCGCCGGCCTTGCGACGCTCGCCGGGATCACGTTCTGGATCGTGCTGCCGCTGTCGGCCGCGTTCTCCGCGTTGGCTCCCCTTGGCGGCGATCACCGCCGCAGCTCCATGCCCGCCGCGGCAGTTCTGGCCGCGCTGCTCACGCTGACGGTCTTCGCCGCAGTGACCGTGATCGGCGCGCCTGAGAGCGGGCAGCTGCCCGAGGTGCTGCGCGTCGCGTCGCCGGCGGATCCGGCCGCGCTGTTCGGGAGCGGTCTGCGGGCGGGCCTCCTGACCTTCGGCGGGGCGTACACCGCGATTCCGTTCGTCCGCCACGACGCCGTGGGCAGTGGCTGGCTCACCGATGGCCAGTTCCTCGACGGCCTGGCCCTCGGCGGGATCCTCCCGGCCCCGCTGATCATCTTCGCCACGTTCGTCGGCTTCGTCGCCGGCGGGCTGGCCGGCGGGGTCGCGATCACCCTCGGGATCTTTCTGCCCGCATTCTCGTTCGCGCTCCTGTTCGGTGATCGGCTTGAGTTGCTCGTGGAGTGGGCGCCGCTGCATCGCGCCCTGGAGGGCGTGGCTGCCGGGGTGGTCGGGATCATCGCCGTGACCGCGATCCAGCTCGGCGCGAACGTGGCCGGGCGCCTGCCGTCCCTCGTGGTCGGCGCCGTGATCTTCGCGGCCGGCCTCGCCGTCCTTTTCGGTTGGCGCTCGAGGTGGGCGACGCCGGCCGTGGTCGGCGCCGGCGCAGTGGCGGGCTGGCTCCTCTTCCGGGGTGGCCTCGGGGGCTAGGTCGGCGGCTGATGCGCGCGGGTCGCGAAATCGACGAGGCCGGCCCGTCGGGCCGGCCTCGAGGCTGTGCGCGTCGGGAGCGGGCGACCTAGTTGCCGCCCTCGGTCACGGTGACCGTGCCCTTCTGGAAGCCTGTGCCCTTCGTGTCGCCGGTGATGCCCGCGAGGGCAGCCTGGGCGAGGTCGTTGCGGAACGCACCCGAGGCGGGCGCTGCCTTCAGGACCCCGAAGTCCAACGAGATCTGGATCGTCTGGTCCCAGGCGGCCTGGTTGGTGATACCGATGCCGTCCGGGGACGGCCAGATGAGCGGGTTGACCTCGTTCATCTGCCACGCCTGATGACCCTTGCCGAGGGTGGTCCCGGCAGCGAGGACGTAGTCGACACACTTGGCGGCGTTGTCACGGCAGAAGATCCAGCCCTTGAACGTCGCCCGCAGGAACTTGGTTGCGATGTCGGCGTTGCCCGCCTGGGCGAGCCAGGCCTTGCGCGCGAAGACCGCGTCCTGGAGCATCGCCGTCCCGACCTGGTTCCAGTCGATGACGTTGAGGTCCTCGGGCTTATAGAGCTGGCCGCTGGCCGGGTTCTTGGCCTCGAGGACCTGGGCGTACTCGTTGTAGGTCATCGCCTCGGCGACGTCGATGTCCTTCTTGAGGAGCGCCGACATGTCGAAGGCCTGGATGACCCGGGTGTAGTCCGTGCCCACGGTGAGGCCGGCCTTCTTGGCGCCGGCCGTGACCTCGTACTCGTTGCCGAAGTCCCAGACGCCGACCTTCTTGCCCTTGAAGTTCTCGGGCTTGGTGATGTTGCTGGCCACCCACGACACCGAGCGCGTCCCGGAGCGCTGGAAGATCTGAGCGATGCTCACCAGGTCGCAATCGGCGCCGCCGTTGGCCTCGACCGCGACGAGCGCCTTGGGTACCCAGCCGAGGGTGAACTCGGGGCCGTCCTTCGCGCAGCCCACTGTGATGTTCGCGACGTTGGGCCCGCCGTCGAGGAAGGTCACGTCGAGGCCCTCGGCCGCGTAGTAGCCCTCCTGCTTCGCGGCGATCTCGCCCGCGAACTGGGCCTGCGGGACCCACTGCAGCTGCAGCTTGACCTTGGTCGCGGCGCCGCTCGTGGCGGCGCCCGGCGCGGTCGAACACCCCGCCGTGATGAGGCCGGCGACGACGAGCGCGCCCAGCCAGCGCGCGTGTGAACGAAACATGCGGCTCCTCCTCTGCCCCGGCCGGGCGGCCGGTTTCCCTCTTCGCGCCGAGAGTTTACGTCTCGCTGATCCGCTGGGAAGCGTGCCATGGGATCACCAGCCGTTCGACGCCCAGCACCAGCAGGTACATCACGATCCCGGACACCGCGGTGATCGCGATCGCCGCCCACGTGATATCGAAGCGCAGGGCGCTCGAGCTCTGGACGATCACCCGGCCGAGGACGTCGTCCGAGCCGCCGAAGTACTCGGCGACGACCGCGCCGATGAGCGACAGCGTCGTCGCGATCTTCAAGCCGGTGAAGAAATACGGCAGCGCGTTCGGAATCCGGAGCTTGCGCAGAACCTGACCGTCCGAGGCGGCCGAGGCGCGCATCAGCTCGACCGCGGAGTCGTCGACCTGGCTCAGACCGCGGGCGACGTTGATCACCATCGGAAAGAACGTCAGCAGGATAACGATCGCCATCTTCGCGAACGGGTTCAGGATCCCAAACCAGTTCGACATGATGGGTGCCGCGGCGATGATCGGGATTGCGCTCGCTCCGACCGCGATCGGCAGGACCGCTTCCCGCACACGCCTCCACCGGGCGATCGCGAATGCCGTGAGCGTCCCTGCGCTGACACCGAGCACCAGCCCGCCGAGCGCCTCGTAGAGGGTGTTCACCGCGCTTCTCTGGAGCCGCGGCAACTCCTCCCCGAACGCTGCAACCACGGCCGACGGACGGGGAATGATGAACGACTGGACCAGGCGCAGGGCGCCGATCAGCTCGAGCACGGCGAGAACGCCGACGAAGACCACGATCGCCGGGGCGAACTCGCGGAGCCGGCGAGCCCAGCCGCCGTTCACCCGACGGCCCCCTCGGCCAGTGTCCGCTCCGCAGACGCGACCGGAGGCGCGCCGCCGGCGCCATCCGCGCGGCGCCCGCGGAGGGTCTCGCGGACCTCGGTGATCAGGGAGAAGTAGCGCGCGGATTCGCGGGTGTCGTCCGTTCGTGGTCGGGGCAGGTCGATGTCGATGACCCGGATGATTCGGCCGGGCCGCGGGGACATCACCACGACCTTCGACGACAGGAACACGGCCTCGGGGATCGAGTGGGTGACGAAGACGATGGTCGTTCCGGTCTGCTGCCAGATCCGCTGGACCTCGGTGTTGAGGCGCTCGCGGGTCATCTCGTCGAGAGCGCCGAAGGGCTCGTCCATCAACAGGATCGACGGCTCGATGGACAGCGCGCGGGCGATCGAGACCCGCTGTTGCATGCCGCCCGACAGCTGGTACGGATGATGCCGGGCGAAGTCCTTCAGCTCGACCAGCTCGAGCATTGCCCTGACGCGTGCATCGCGCTCGGCCGTGGGCATTCCCTTGACCTCGAGCGGCAGCGCGACGTTGGCCTGGACGGTTCGCCAGTCGAACAGCACCGGCGCCTGGAAGACGATCCCGTAGTCGCGGTCCATCCGCGCTCTCCGGGCCGGCTTGCCATTGATCGTGACGGTGCCCGACGACGGCGCGGTCAAGTCACCGATTAGGCGCAGCAGGGTCGACTTTCCGCACCCGGACGGGCCGATCAGCGAGACGAACTCACCCGGGGCGATCGACAGGCTGATGTTCTCGAGCGCCGTGGTGCGGCCGCCGGCCGAGTCGAAGACCTTGCTCACGCTCGTGATCGAGACGACGTTCGGTCTGGTCTGGTCGCTCATAGGTGCGTCACCCGACCGCTGCGGTCGGCCGGCCGCGGAGCGTGAACAGCTCGATGAGCCGGACGGCGACGAAGAACGTCAGCCCGAGCACCGCCGCGGCGATCATCGCGGCCCAGAGCTTCTCCGGGCCGGTGATGTACTGCTCGTTGAAGTTGAGGATCGCGCGCCCTAGCCCGAACTGGCTGCCACCCGGATTGCCCTCGCCGACGATCGCGCCGACGATGCTCGCAGTGGCCGCGATCTTCAGCGCCGCGAACAGGTACGGCAGCGACGCGGGCATACGCAGCTTCCAGAAGATCGTCCAGCGCGAGGCGGCACAGCTGCGCATCAGCTCGAGGGCACGCGGGTCGGGGGAGGTCAGCCCGCGCAGCTCGGCGATGGTGACCGGGAAGAACGTCAGGTAGGACGCGACGATGACGATCCCCACCAGGCCGTTCCCGAACGCGAGGCAGATGAGCGGCGCGAGCGCCAGGATCGGGATCGTCTGACTGGCGACGATGTAGGGCATGAACGCTCGCTCGGCGAGTCGCGAGTGGACGAAGATCGCCGCGAGCGCGAGCCCGATCAGCCCGCCGAACAGGAAGCCGAGGACCGCCTCGCGCCCGGTATACAGCGCCGCACCGACCAGGTAGGCCGCGAGGCTCTGCTCCTGCTGCCGCTGGACCGGCGCGTTCAGCGCTTCCCACACCTTCCATACGTGCGGCAGCGACAGGTCGTCGACGATCGACCACTTGAACGGCGGCGTGTAGACGGTCTCGTTGCCGGCCGCGTCGCGGAAGCGCCAGGGATCGCCGCCCAGCGCCTTGGCACCCTCCCAGACGGCGACGAGGACGGCCAGGAAGAGGAGGGCGAGCAGGATCCCGCGGACCACGGCCCGGATCGGCGACCGCGGCTGCATCAGGCCTCGAGCGCGACGCCTAGGTTACGGCCTGGTCGGCGAGGTCGAGGGCACGGTCGATGACCTCGAAGCCCTCGGCGAGCTGATCCTCGGTGACGCACAGCGGCGGGTTGGTGTGGATCGAGTTGTTCGGGGTGAAGGTGTACAGGCCGTTCTCGCGGAAGAACCTCTGGATCGCCTTCATCTCGTCGGACGTCCCGTTGTAGGGCGTGAGCGGCGTCCACGGGTCGCGGCTGCGGACGAGGTCCATGATCCCGAACAGCCCGATGTTCCGCGTCGCTCCGACCGATGGGTGCTTCGCCGCCAGGCGGTCGTGGTGGGCCTGCATCATCGGCCCCAGCCGGCGCGCGTTGCCGATGAGGTCGTCCTCTTCGTAGACGCGGATCGTCGCGAGGGCGGCGGCGAGGCTCACCGGGTGCGACGAGTAGGTGAGGCCGCCGTAGAACATCTTCGTCTCGAAGGCCTCGGCGATCTCGTGGCGCATGGCGACCGCGCCGAGCGGCAGATACGAGCTCGTCAGGCCCTTGGCCATGGTCATGAGGTCCGGCACGACACCCCAGTTGTCGACACCGAACCAGCGCCCGGTCCGGCCGAAGCCGGCCATGACCTCGTCGCAGACCATGAGGATGTTGTTCCTGGTGCAGATGTCGCGGACGCCCTCGAGGTAGCCGTCGGGCGGGATGAGGATGCCGTTCGTCCCGACCACGGTCTCCAGGAAGACCGCCGCGACGGTGTGGGCGCCCTCGTAGCGGATCACGTCCTCGAGGCCCTGCAGGCTCTCCGCGGCCGGCCGCGGTTCCTTCTCGCCCCAGCGATGGGTATCCGGGTAGCGGACCACGCCGACGAGACCGGGCTCGTTGGCCCAGCGGCGGGGATCGCCTGTGAGGGTCATCGCCCCGAAGGTCGCGCCGTGATACGCGCGGTACCGGGCGAGGACCTTGTAGCGACCGGTGTGATGCCGCGCAAGCTTGATCGCGTTCTCGATCGCCTCGGCACCGCCGAGCGTGAAGAACACCTTGTCCAGGTCGCCCGGCAGGATCTCGGCCATTTTCTGGCCGAGGCGTCCGCGGATTTCGGTGGCGAACGCGGGCTGCACGTACTGCAGCTTCAATGCCTGCTCGGTGATCGCATCGATGACCCGCCGGTCGCCGTGGCCGATGTTCACGGACATCAGCTGGCTGTTGAAGTCGAGGATCCGTTTGCCCTCGGGCGTGTACAGGTAGACGCCCTCGGCGCGGTCAATGGCGATCGGGTCGAGCTGGCCCTGGACCGACCACGAGAAGAAGGTGTACTCGCGGTTCAGTGCGGCAATCTCCGCGCTGCTCATGCTCGTGGTGGCGGACTCGACGGTCATCGAAGGCTCCTGGGGGCGCGACGTGAGGCGGCCATTCTCCCACGGCGCAGGGGCAATCACGGCGCGTTCCCTTAGCCCAAGGCTTGACGGGTCTCGCCCGAGTCCTACAGTGCGGCGAGGGATCCGAGGGAGAGGGCGCCGGGGCTCCGGCACCGGGTCCGGGGGGCGTTAGGGGGGCGTCGCGCGCGGCTGAATCCTCCGCCCCCGAACAGATCGAAGGCCCCGTCGACCGACGGGGCCTTCTCGTTCCGGGACTCGAGCGCCTACTCGAGCGTTCGGACGATCTTCTCGCAGCTCCGGTCGGCCACGTCGTAGCGCCCGAGGTAGACGAGGTCCCAGCCGGGTCCGCAGTGGACCGCGTCGGGCGTATTGTCGCCGCCGACGTAGATGACGTCGTTGCCCCAGCCGCCGTAGACGAGGTCGCGCCCTGGGCCGCCACTGATCACGTCGTTGCCGTTGCCACCGAGGAGGAGGTCGGGACCCGGGCCGCCGCGGATGACGTCGGCGCCGTCGCCACCGCTGATCGCATCGGCGCCCGCTCCACCTTCGATGATGTCGGCACCGGGGCCGCCGCGGATCTTGTCGCGACCGTCCCCGCCGAAGATGCGGTCGTTGCCTGTGCCGCCATAGATCCAGTCGTTGCCGGGGCCGCCGTAGATGACGTCATTGCCGCCCATGCCCTCGAGCACGTCGTCCCCGGCGAGTCCGTTGATGGTGTCGGCGTCGGCCGTGCCGACGAGGTGGTCGGGGCCCGGCGTGCCCTCGAACGTCGCGGCAAGCGCGGTCGCCGGGAAGGCGACAGCAGCGAGCAGGGCCGCCGCTCCGGCGAGGGAGCGAGGCCCCGAGAGTCGATGGTGTTGCGTCATCGTGGGTTCTCCTTCAGTCAGTCCGCGGAACGGTACAAGTGTTCGAGCGCGAGCGAACCTTAGGCGGCATCCCGCGAGCCTTCCACCAACGGGCCGACCGCGGGACGTAAGGCGCGGGTAAGCACGAGGTCCAGCCCGGCCGCCACGATGTACGCTCTCGGCCTCTGACGACAGGACATGCTGACCGACGCGGGCTGAGAGGGACCGGAGATGCCGAGGACTGTTCGAGGGGCGTTGCTGCAGGCGAGCTGGACCGGGGACAAGGAGTCGATGATCCAGAAGCACGTCGAGGCGGCGCACGAGGCCGCCAAGCAGGGCGCCCAGGTGATGCTCTTCCAGGAGCTCTTCTATGGGCCCTACTTCTGCCAGGTCCAGGATGCGCAGTACTACGCCTACACCGAGCTGATCCCCGACGGCCCGACGACGAAGCTCATGCAGGACCTCGCCAAGGAGACCGGCATGGTCCTCGTGGTGCCGATGTACGAGGAGGATGCCCAGGCGTCGGGCATCTACTACAACACCGCTGCGGTGATCGACGCCGATGGCAAGTACCTCGGCAAGTACCGCAAGACGCATATCCCGCACGTCAAGGGCTTCTGGGAGAAGTTCTACTTCCGCCCGGGGAACATGGGCTACCCCGTCTTCGAGACCGCGGTCGGCAAGGTTGGCGTGTACATCTGCTACGACCGCCACTTCCCGGAGGGCGCGCGCGCCCTCGGCTTGAACGGCGCCGAGATGGTGTTCATCCCGTCGGCGACGTCGCGCGGCCTGTCCGAGTACCTGTGGCGCATCGAGCAGGTCAGCCACGCCGTCGCCAACGGCTACTTCGTCGGGACGATCAACCGGGTCGGCATCGAGAAGGAGATCGGCGACGACGACTTCTACGGCCAGAGCTACTTCTGCGACCCGCGCGGCCAGTTCATCGGCTCGGTCGGCTCGCCGTACGACGAGGACCTGATCGTGCGCGACATGGACCTCGACATGGTCACGCAGGTCCGCCAGACCTGGCAGTTCTACCGGGATCGGCGCCCCGACGCGTACGGCGACCTGACCCGGCCATAGGCGCGACCGCCGCGCTCCGGAAGAAGAACCTCCGATGCAATTCGGATTCACGCTCAAGCCCGAGCACTCGATCGAGGCCACCCTCGACCTGGCACGAGCCGGCGAGGACCTCGGCTTCGACCACCTGTGGCTGTTCGACTCCCACGTCCTGTGGCGCGAGCCGTATGCCCTCCTCGCGCTGATCGCCGAGCACACCAAGAAGCTTCGCCTCGGGACGTGCGTGACGAACCCCGGGACTCGAGAGCCGAGCGTGACCGCTTCTGCGCTGGCGACGCTCGACGAGCTGAGCGGGGGCCGGATGGACCTCGGCATCGGGCGCGGCGACTCGGCACGGCGCGTCCTCGGCAAGGCACCGATCACCCTCGCCCACACGGAGGAGGCGATCCACGTCATCAAGGAGCTCGTCGAGGGCCGGCCCGTGGTCTACGAGGGGACCGAGCTGCGGCTCTCCTGGACGGGCGACTGGAAGCTGCCCGTCTGGGTTGCCGGCTACGGCCCGATGGCCCTGTCGATGACCGGCCGGATCGCCGATGGCGTGATCCTCCAGCTGGCAGATCCCGACCTCGTCCGCTGGTTCACCAGCCAGGTTCGCGAGGCGGCACAGAGCGCCGGCCGCGACCCGACGGCAATCCAGGTCCAGTCCGCAGCGCCGCTGCACTTGGGGCCGCGAGAGCTTGGTCGGGAGCGCACCCGCTGGTTCCCGGCCCTCGTCTCGAACCACGTGGTCGACCTCGTCAACAAGTACCCGCGCGAGCAGCTGCCCGATGCGCTGACGGGCTACATCCGCGACCGGACCGGCTACGACTACCGCCATCATGCCGAGGTCGGCTCGTCGAACGCCGGCTTCGTCGGCGACGAGGTGACCGACAGGTTCTGCGTCCTCGGCGAGACGGACGAGGTGCTCGACAAGCTGCACGTCCTCGCCGACGCCGGCGTGACGCAGTTCAACGTGTACCTGATGAACGGCGACGAGCGCGAACAGCTGGAGCGGATCGGTCGCGAGATCATTCCGGCGTTGGCGTAGGATCGCCGGGTCGGCAGCCGCCGGCCCCGGTCCACGACGAGGAGCAGCATGGACAAGAAGGCCAAGACGCCCAAGAAGCCCAAGCAGAACAAGGCCAAGACGGCGAAGTAGCTCGCCGAACGAGCATCGTCCGGGGGCGCCTCCGCGTCCGCCCTGCGCTGTCGCGGAGCGCCGCTGGGACGTTTTCTCGGCCCCCAGACCGAAAGGTCCGCCTTGCGCGCCGCCGGAGTTGGCGGACACTGGGCACATCTCCCATCGACCCCGTGGCCCAGCCGCAAGTCCGGAGCGTGCCATGCCAGCGTTGACCCTTCGTCGCCGTGACCCATGGTGGGGCCAGGAGGGCCCTGCCGCGAAGCGTCGCTACCGCTATCAGCGCTTCATCTCCACCACCGCCTTCCTCGCGTCGGTCGTCGCCCTCGGCGGGGCGGGGGTCGCCTGGGCCATCCAGCTCGGCGTCGCGGCGATGCTGGGCTTCCACATGAGCCTCGCCATCGGCTGACGCCGGCGCTCCCGCCCGCGCCGCGCGGGGTGCGGCTCGCTACGATCTCCTCCTCATCGAAGGAGGAGCGATGCGCACCCTCATCTCCAACGGGACCGTCGTGACGGCCGACGGCTCGTACCAGGGCGACATCCTCGTCGACGGCGAGAGGATTGCCGGCATCGGCGCCGGCCTCGCCCAGATGCCCAACGCCGCCGTCGACGAGACCATCGACGCGACGGGCAGGTACGTCATCCCGGGCGGAATCGACGTCCACACCCACATGAAGCTGCCCTTCGGTGGGACGTTCGCCAAGGACGACTTCTTCACCGGCACCCGCGCCGCCGCGTTCGGTGGCACGACGACCATCGTCGACTTCGCGGTGCAGTCGAAGGGCAAGAGCCTGCGCGAGGGCCTGGATGCCTGGCACGCCCTGGCGGAGGGCAACGCGGTCGGCGACTACGGCTTCCACATGATCATGAGCGACGTCAACGACGACACGCTCAAGGAGATGGATCAGCTCGTCGGCGAGGGCGTCCCGGACTTCAAGCTGTTCACCGCGTACCCCGGCGTGTTCTTCTCCGACGACGGCGCCATCTTCCGGGCGATGCAGCAGACCGGCAAGAACGGCGGCCTGATCATGATGCACGCCGAGAACGGCCTGGCCATCGACGTCATCGCCGCCGACACGTTCAACGCCGGCACGACGGACCCGATCGGCCACGGCCTCGCCCGCTACTCGGTCCTCGAGGGCGAAGCGACGAACCGGGTCATCCGCCTCGCGCAGGCCGCGAAGGTGCCGGTGTACATCGTCCATCTCTCGGCGCGCGAGGCGCTCAACGCCGTGCGAATGGCCCGCGACGAGGGCCTGCCGGCGTTCGCCGAGACCTGCCCGCAGTACCTCTTCCTGTCGCTCGAAGACCTGGGCAACGGCTTCGAGGGCGCCAAGTTCGTGTGCTCGCCGCCGCTGCGGACGAGGGACCACCAGCCGGAGCTGTGGCATGGCCTCGTGAAGGACGACCTGCAGGTCGTCTCGACCGACCACTGCCCGTTCGACTTCCACGGCCAGAAAGAGCTCGGCCGGGGCGATTTCCGCAAAGTGCCGAACGGCCTGCCCGGGGTCGAGGACCGGCTGGACCTGCTGCACGACGGGGGCGTGGTCGGCGGCAAGATCACGAAGGAGCGCTGGGTCGAGATCGCCTCGACGGCACCGGCGAAGCTCTTCGGGATGTACCCGCGGAAGGGTGCGATCGCCGTCGGCGCCGACGCCGACATCGTGATCTACGACCCAAACCGGAAGCACACCATCTCGGCGAAGACGCACCACATGGCCGTCGACTACTCCTGCTACGAGGGCCGCTCGGTGCAGGGCGGCTCCGACGTCGTGATGAGCCGCGGGAGCGTGATCGTTCGGAACGGCGAGTTCACGGGCAGGCAGGGCGCCGGGCGGTTCCTCAAGCGGTCCGCGGCGAGCTACGCGCGGCTGGCCTGATTCGCCGGTGTCCGCCGGAAAGCGCACGCTTCGGGTCCCGGCCTCGGTCGACCATCTCGCCGAGGTACGGTCCTTCGTGCGCGACAGCGTTGCCGCCTTCGGTGGCTCGAAGCCGATCTCGGAGGATCTCGTTCAAGCCTGCGACGAGGCGACTTGCAACGTGATGCTCCACGGCTACAAGAGCCAGCCCGGCGACATCGAGATCGAGTCCCAGCTGCGCGATGGCAAGATCGAGATCCGGATCCTCGACCGCAGCCCCGACTTCGATCCGACCCTGGCGCCGCTACGTGAACGCGGCGCGCTTCCTGTCCCAACGCGGATGGGCGGGATGGGCCTCGGCATCGAGCTGCTGCGGACGTTGACCGACGAGGTGCATCATTCAGCGCGCCCCGGCGGCGGCAACGAGCTCACCCTGGTGCGCTCGATCGGCAGCCCAACCCAGGAGGAATGACACGGTGGCGATGACGATCGACGTCGAGCGTCTCGGCGGCAATCCGCCGGTGACGGTCGTCGCGCTGAACGGCGAGCTCGACGCGTCGAACTTCGAGCAGGTCGTCGACCTCGCTCGCAGCGCCTACGCCGACGGCTCGCGAGGGCTGGTCATCGACCTCGAGCAGCTGACCTTCATGGCCAGCTCGGGCCTGTTCGCGCTGCACTCGGCGGTGCGGATCATGCGGGGCGAGACGCCGCCCGATCCCGAAGAGGGCTGGGGCGCGCTCCACCAGATGGCGCAGGACGAAGCCCAGGCGTCCAGCGTGCGCCTCGCGGCGGCACAGGATCCGATCGCCCACGTCCTCGAGCGGACCGGCATGCTCCGTCTCTTCGCCCTCGACGCGACCCGCGCCGAGGCGGTCTCGGCGCTCCAGGGAGGCTGACCGACGCTCTCTGACGCGGAGCTGCTGGAACGCGAGCTTCGCGTCGCGCAGCGAATCCAGCGCACCCTCGTCCTGCTCTCCGGCGTGGAGGCCGAGGGCTGGGAGATCGCCAACGACTACCGCCCGGCGCGCGAGGTTGGCGGCGACTTCTTCGACGTCTTTCCGTTGCTCGACCCGGCACGGCCGCGCCATCTCGGCATCGTCATTGCGGACGTGTCGGGCAAGGGCATCGCCGCGGCGCTGCTCATGGCCTTCGTGCGGCCGATCATCCGCTCGGTGCTGGACCGCTCGGGCGACCCGGTCACCGCGCTGGAGCGGACCAATCACATCCTCGTCCACGAGCGTAGGACCGGCCTGTTCGTAACGGTCCTGTGCGGGATCCTCGATCTCGACAGCGGGCTGTTCACGTTCGCCAACGCCGGCCATGAGATGCCGATCCTCGCCTCGCCGACCGGATCGACGCAGTGGGTGGAGGGCGGCGGGCCGCTCGTCGGCCTGTTCGACAGCCTCGGCCTCGCTGCGCACGACGTTCGGATCCGGCCGGGTGAGCGACTCGTCCTGTTCACGGACGGGATTACGGACGCCGGCTCGCCGTCCGGCCAGCGATTCGGCCAGGAGCGGCTGCTCGCGACGATCGCCGCGAGCTGCCCGCATGGCGATGCCGTCGCGACATGTCGGGCGGTGATCCAGGGCGTCCTCGCCTTCCAGGCCGAGGCGCTGCCGGCCGACGACCTCGCGCTGCTGGTCCTGCGGCGCCTGCCGGCCTGACGAGCCCGGCCGCCCTCAGTCCAGAAGCGGCCGGCCCAGCGCGCGGCGCCAGCGCTGGTTGAAGTCGAAGAGGAGCCGATCCTTGCGCGGGAAGACGCCCGACCGGAACGAGCGCGAGGACACGCCGAGCTGGGCCCGCTCGCAGACCGCCCAATCCTGTTGGCTGATGAGGTCCCACAGGTCGACGGTCGGGCTCGGGTCGAAGCCGGGCAGGGCGAGCGCCTCCTCCCGGAAGTAGAACTCGGACAGGACGAGCGTCCGACCGGGGCCCTTGGGATAGACGACATAGGCCATGACCGAGTCGGGGTGCATGTTGACCATCAGGTTCGGGAACTGGAACGCGCCGTAGTACATGCCGTAGTCCTCGGGCAGCAAGCCCGGGAACTTCGGCAGGTCCGAGGCGCCGGTCGCGCTGAACGACGTCGCCCCCTCGAACATGAGATTGCCGCCGTCGCGGGTCTCGCCGTCCCAGACCTCGCCCTTGCGGTAGATCGGGACGACCTGGACGAGCTCCGGGTGGATCGTCGGGCAGTGGAGGCACTCGTTGTAGTTCTCGACCACGATCTTCCAGTTCGCCGCGACGTCGTAGGTGAGCCGCCGGCCGAGACGCAGCTCGCCCATTCGGTAGCGGTCGAAGTCGGTGATCGTCTCGTTGCTGTCCCTGAGGTGCTCGTCGAGGGACCGCGGCTCGGCCGCCAGGCAGACGAACAGGAAGCCGCCGTGCTCGTCGACGGCGACCGCGTGCAGCGGGTAGTCGGCGCGCTCGAAGAGCTCGTCCTCGTGGACGTTGGGCGTCGCGAGCAGGCGCCCGTCCAGGTCGTACGACCAGGCGTGGTACGGGCACTTCAGCGCCTTGCCGATGTTGCCGCAGCCGGGCTCGTCGTCGAGCAGCTTCGTGCCCCGGTGGGCGCAGACGTTGTAGAAGGCCCGGAGATCGCCGTCCCGATTGCGGACGACGAAGACCGACTCGCCCGCGACGTCCTTGACCACGAACTCGCCGGCTTCACCGAGCTCCGCCGCCCGCCCGATGCAGAACCAGCGCTCGAAGAAAAGCCGCTCGCGCTCCTCCTCGTAGACGGCTTGGCTGGTGTAGTCGGCGCCGGTCAGCGTCGGGCGCGGGCGCCAGTCCCGAACGCCGACGTTGACGACGCGCGGCCGCTCCTGGGAGACCACGGGCGTCGCGCGCTCAGCGGGTGCGTGGGAAGCCGAGGTCGACCTTGGACGTGCCCGGGTCCGGCCAGCGCGACGTGACGACCTTGCCCCGGGTATAGAACTGGATGCCCTCGGGTCCGTACATGTGCAGGTCGCCGAAAAGCGAGCCCTTCCAGCCGCCGAAGCTGTAATACGCGACAGGAACCGGGATCGGCACGTTGATGCCGACCATGCCGACGTTCACGTCGAACTGGTACTGGCGGGCGGCGCCGCCGTCGCGCGTGAAGATCGCGGTCCCGTTGCCGTACGGATTGTCATTGACCAGCTGGAGGGCCTCGTCGTAGGTGGCCACCCGGGTGACCGTCAGGACGGGCCCGAAGATCTCGTCGCGGTAGCAGTCCATGAGCGGCGTGACCTTGTCGATCAGGGAGACGCCCAGGAAGAAGCCGTCCGAATCCTTGTACAGCCCGTGGTCGCGGCCGTCGGCGACGACCTCGGCGCCCTGATTCTTCGCGGAGTCCAGGTAGGACGCGACCTTGTCCCGATGCTGGCCGGTGACGAGCGGGCCCATCTCGGCGCTGGGATCCGAGCCGGGGCCGATCGCAATCTTGGGCAGCCGCTTCCCGATCGCCTCGACCAGCGGGTCGGCGACCGAGCCGACGGCCACGACCGTGGCGATGGCCATGCATCGCTCGCCCGACGAGCCGTACGCCGCCGAGACTGCCGCGTCGGCGGCCATGTCGATGTCTGCGTCGGGCAGGACGACCATGTGGTTCTTCGCACCGCCGAGGGCCTGCACGCGCTTGCCGTGCTTCGTGCCGGTTTCGTAGATGTAGCGGGCGATCGGGGTCGAGCCGACGAAGCTGACCGCCGCGACGCGCGGGTGCTCGAGGATCCGATCGACGGCCACCTTGTCGCCGTTGACGACGTTGAACACGCCGTCCGGGACACCCGCCTCGGCGAGCAGCTCGGCGAGGTAGATACCGGCCGAGGGGTCCTTCTCCGAGGGCTTGAGGATGAACGTGTTGCCGCAGGCGATGGCGTTGGCGAACATCCACATCGGGACCATCGCCGGGAAGTTGAACGGCGTGATCCCGGCGACGACGCCGAGCGGCTGGCGGATCTGGTAGACGTCCACGCCGCCGGAGGCCTGCTCGGAGTAGGCGCCCTTGAGCAGGTGGGCGATGCCGCACGCGAACTCGAGGTTCTCGAGGCCACGGGCGACCTCGCCGAGCGCATCCGACGGGACCTTGCCGTGCTCGGCGGTCAGATGCGCCGCGATGTCCTTCCGATGTGTATCGATCAGGTTCCGGATCCGAAACATGATCTCGGTCCGTTTCGAGAGGGACGTCGAGCGCCAGGCCGGGAAGGCGGCTCTCGCCGCCGCGACCGCGGCATCGACCTCCTCGACTGATGCGAAGTCGACCTCGCGCGCCAGCGCCCCCGTCGCCGGGTTGAAGACCGGACCGCGACGGCCGGACGTTCCCGCCACGCGCCGGCCACCGATCCAGTGCGGCACGGTGGCGCCCGTCGCGCCGGCGGCGCGCTCGGTAGTGGGCTCGGCGACCTGGGTCATCGGTGGGATCCTCGGTTGGGCTTGAGTTGGGGTGTCGGTGTGATTGAGAACGATACCGCGCCGCGCCAGCCCAAGGCCCGATCAGGCCAGGCGAGCCTCGGCCTCCGGGCGCCGCTCGACGACGCCGGCGAGTGGTGCGCGCCAGCGCTCGACGAGGCCGACGATCGCGATCGCGAGCACGACGAGGGCGAGCAGCTGCTCCGTCCTGAGTGGCCCAAGGACCGTCGAATCGCGCCACGTGAACCCGACCAGGAAGCGCGCGATCGCCCACAGCCCGAGGGCGATGAACACGGCGCCGCCGTCGCGGCGCGCGACGACGTCGAGGCGCGACGCGGCGAGCAGCCCCACGATCGCAAGGGCGACGAGGACCGCCTCGTAGGCCTGCGCCGGGTGGGAGGCGATGTCGGGCCCGAGCGAGCCCCACGGGCCCGGGCCCCCGTACGCCGTCGCCCACGGCAGGTCCACAGGCGAACCCTGGCCGGTGGCGCCGAGCACGCCCGTGAGCTTGCCCGCGGCGAGGACGAACAGCAGCGGCAGCGCGACGGCGTGCAGCCAGCGAGCGACGGGAGCGCCAAGGAGCCGCGCGATCGCCGCACCGCTGAACAGCGCGAATGGGACGGCGAGGGTCAAGGTCAGGCCGCCCTGGCCGGGATCGACGATCGCGGCCGGGTTCGCCCGGTAGTAGTCGAAATGGTCGAGGACGGCGCCGAGGCGGCCGCCGACGATCGCTCCGGGCACGGCGCCCACCACGCCGAAGACGAGATCGTCGACGCGGAGGCCGGGTGCGGGCACATACGGTCCGACCGAGGGTGTCCCCGACCCGATCCGCGCCGCCGCGACGAGGCCGAGGAAGACGACGATCGCCAGCCCGATCGTCTCGTAGCGAACGGACGATGTGTCGCTCAGGCGCAAGACGGGATCGAACGCGAGCTGGATCACCGCTGGCGCCACGCCGCGAGTCTAGTCAGGCAAACAGCAAGTCCGCATCTCATGAGCGACGGGCGGCCCAGAGCGGGTGGCGCGTGGCGACGCCCGTCGCCGAGCGACAGTCGCACGCGAAGCGGGCGTGGGTCGCGAGAGCGACGGGCGCGCCGAGCGACAGGACCCGCTGGGCGCCGTCCTAGGCCGGAAGCTTGGCCACGAGCTCCCGGACCGCCGCGGCCGACTTGTCGAAGGCGGCCTGCTCAGCGGGGGTCAGCTTGATCTCGATGACCCGCTGCAGGCCGCCATTGCCGAGCACGACCGGCACGCCAACGAACAGGCCATCAACGCCGTACTCGCCCTTGAGCAGTGTCGCGCAGGGCAGGACGCGACGCCGGTCCCGCAGGATCGCATCGACCATCTCGAACGCGGACGCTGCCGGGGCATAGAAGGCGGAACCCGTCTGCAGCAGCGCGACGATCTCGGCGCCGCCGTTCGCGGTGCGGTCGACCAGTTCCTGGATGCGGTCCGCAGAGAGGAGGTGCGTGATCGGAATTCCGGCGACGGTTGAGTAGCGCGGCAGCGGGACCATCGTGTCGCCGTGCCCGCCGAGCACGAAGGCGCTCGTGTCGGCGACGGAGACGCCGAGCTCCTCGGCGATGAACGTCCGGAACCGGGCCGAATCGAGGACGCCGGCCATCCCGAGCACCCGCTCCCGGGGGAAGCCCGACGCCTGTATCGCCACGTGGCACATCGCGTCGAGCGGATTCGTGACGACGATCAGCACCGCGTCCGGCGACTGCGCCGCTGACGCCAGGACGACCGCCTTGACGATGCCGGCGTTCCTCATGAGCAGGTCGTCGCGGCTCATGCCCGGTTGTCGGGCCAGCCCGGACGTGACCACGATCACGTCGGAGCCGGCCGTCGCGGCGTAGTCGTTCGTACCGGTGATGCGCGCGTCGTGGCTCACGACCGGGGCGGCCTCGGCGAGGTCGAGACCCTTGCCCTGGGGCAGGCCCTCGACGATGTCGACCAGGACCACGTCGGCGAGACCCGCCTCGGCGATGCGCTGGGCGGTCGTGGCGCCCACGTTCCCGGCGCCGATGACGGTGACCTTGTTGCGCGGCATCTCGGGCTCTCCTCGCTGCCTATGTTTGCCCAGAGGGCGCCTCGATCCGAGCGCGGCGGCGCGTCTGGCCGCCGCTCAGCCCTCGCCGGGCGCCGAGACGATGACCTCGCCCGCGTCCTGGAAGTCGATCGGACCGGCCTCCCGGACCGCGCGGCCCACGCCGTCGGTAAAGGCCGCGAAGTTCTCGTGGAACATGTGCGCGATCCGCTTCGCAGCGGCGTCGTACGCCGCGGGGTCTGACCAGGTCGAACGCGGTACCAGGAGCTCGCTCGGCACGCCGGGCACGGCGGTCGGGACGGCCAGCCCGAAGACAGGGTCCCTGACGGTCGGCACCTCCCGGAGCTCGCCGTTCAGCGCCGCCCGGACCATGTTCCGTGTCTGTCCGATGTTCATGCGCTGGCCCGTGCCGTAGGGGCCGCCGGTCCAGCCCGTGTTGACGAGCCAGACGGGCACGTCATACCGCGCGAGTCGGTCCATGAGCAGCTCGGCGTAGACGCCCGGGTGGCGAGGCAGGAACGGAGCGCCGAAGCCCGCCGAGAACGTCGCGGTCGGCTCCCTGACCCCGACCTCGGTGCCCGCCAGCTTGGCCGTGTAGCCGCTGATGAAGTGATATGCCGCTTGCTCGCGCGTGAGGCGTGAGATCGGCGGCAGCACACCGAACGCGTCGGCGGTCAGGAAGACGACGTTCCGCGGTGTGCCGGCGACGCCGGTCGGATCGGCGTTGCCGATGAACTGCAGCGGATACGCCCCGCGGGTGTTCTCGGTGAAGCGCTCGGAGTCGAGGTGGAGCTCTCTTGTCGCCGGGTCGATGTCGACGTTCTCGAGGATCGTTCCGAAACGCCGCGTCGTGGCGAAGATGTCGGGCTCGTACATGGGCGACAGGCGGATCGTCTTTGCGTAGCAGCCGCCCTCGAAGTTGAACACGTAGTCGCTGCCCCAACCGTGCTCGTCGTCGCCGATGAGGCTGCGCAGGGGGTCCGCGGAGAGCGTCGTCTTACCCGTCCCCGACAGGCCGAAGAAGACTGCCGCGTCGCCGGCCGTGCCCACGTTGATCGACGAGTGCATCGGCAGGACGCCCTCGTCCGGCATGAGGTAGTTCATGACCGTGAACGCCGACTTCTTGATCTCGCCGGCGTACATCGTCCCGACGATGATGATCTCCATCCGCTGCAGGTGGACCAGAATCGCGGTGCCGCTACGCGTGCCCTCGCTCGCCGCGTCGGCCTCGAACGACGGCACGTCGAGGATCGTGAAGTTCGGGGCGAAGTCCGCCAGCTCCTCGGTCGTCGGCCGGCGAAAGAGGTTGCGGGCGAAGATGCTGGCCCAGGCGGTCTCGGTGTAGACCCGCAACGAGCGGCGGTGCCTCGGGTGGGCGCCGATGAACATGTCCTGGCTGTAGAGCGGCCGGTCGGCGAGGTAGGCCATCAGGCGGGCACGGAGGCGATCGTAGTGCGCCTCGCTGATCGGGTGGTTGACGTCGCCCCACCAGATGTTCGCCGCCGAGGACGGCTCGCGGACGATGAACTTGTCCTTCGGCGAGCGGCCGGTGTGGGTGCCCGTGCTCACGACGAGCGGCCCCTCCGCCGCGATCATCCCCTCCCCGTCTCGTACCGCGGCTTCGTACAACGCGGCGGTCGACAGGTTGGCGACGATCTTGCCGGCCCGGATGCGCGTCCCCGCCCGAGGCGTGCGCGTACTGGGCGGCTCCGTCGAGGGGTGGACTGCGGTCATGACGGCGTCGGTCTCCTGCTCGGGCGCTCCGGGTTGTCCCGGGCGTCGTGCTTCGATCCGACCGGCCGCGCGTGACATCGGGCGAGGCCCGATGGAGTCGGCTTCCGCAGTCGTAGGTTGCGCCGAAGGGTAGCACCGAGGTTGCGGTTCGGAACCGGCCGATGGTCATGTTCGGCCTGTCGCCGCCTGACGCCGCTCCGTGCTGAATTCCGGCGGTCAGGTCCCTCCGAGCGATGCCAGGAAGAACTCGCTCATCCGCTGCTCGTACTCGGCGGGATGGAGCTTGATCGCCTGCGTGTGACCGGCGTCGGGCACGATCCACAGCCCGGCGACCTCGCCGTGCGCCGCGACCGAGGCTGCGAGCACATACGCGGATTGCACGTTGATGCGCTGATCCAGCAACCCGTGGGTCAGGAAGATCGGCCGCCCGTGCAGGAGGGTCGTCGTCTCGAGCGGGCTATGCGACTCCAGGTCGACGTGACCGATGATCCTGCCGGCGACGACGCCGCCGGCTTCGAGGATCGTGGGATAGCCATTGCGGGTCAGCTCATCGCGGATCGCGGTGCCGATGTCGCCGTAGGAGCTGTCCGCCCAGATCGCCGCGATACGCGGCTCCTGACCCATCGCGATCATCGTCGTCGCCGCCCCGAGCGAGAAGCCCAGCAGGCCGATCCGTCGTTCCGGCACGCCCTGGGCACGGAGCCAGTCCCAGGCGCCGAGGACGTCGCGGTACTCGACGACGCCGCCGGCGAAACGCATGTCGACCTTCGTCGAGTCGCCGTGGTTGCGCAGGTCGACCATCAGCACCGCGATCCCGTGCCGGTGCAGCATCCCGGCCGCGAGGAGGTCGCCCGGCCCGAAGCGACAGCCGGTGAACCCGTGCGACAGGATCACCGTGGGCGCATCGAGGCCGGTCGGGGCCGGGTACCACGACGCGGCGATGGTGACCTTCGGGTCGTCGCGGGAAGGGAAGCTGGTGATCGTCGGCTCGGGTAGCAGGTACGGCCTGGTGTCGACGTTCTCGATCGAGTACGAGGCGGGGTCGGCGCGACCGCCTGAGCACACCGCGGTCACCTGCGACAGCTTGTCGTAGACCATCATGCTGGCGGCCGAATAGCCGACGAGCAGCAGTGCCACGACGGCAAGTCCGAGGTATCGGCGCCGCAGCCTGAAGCGCCGCCACGCTGACGTTCGCTCGCCGACTGCCGAGTCCGGCGACTCGGTCACGCCCTCGCCCGATCTCACGCTTGCCCTCCCGCCGGCCGGCGGTTTGTTGTCGGATTCTGCCCGGTCCGCGATGTGGACGCCGCTTGCGTCGACCTGTTACCGGATCCGGCCGGACGCCTGCCGGTCAGCTTGCGTCGAGCGCCCGGCGAAGATCTTCGATCAGGTCCGCCGCGCCCTCGATGCCCACTGACAACCGGATGAGCGCCTCGGGCACCTCGAGGCGGGAGCCGGCCACGGAGGCATGGGTCATCACAGCCGGCAGCTCGATGAGGGATTCAACGCCGCCGAGCGACTCGGCGAGGGTGAAGATGCGAGTCGATTCGCAGATCGCGACGGCTCGCTCGCGGGCGCCCACTCCGTCGCGCGCCGCGGGCACGAACGAGACCATCCCGCCACCCGCGCGCATCTGGCGCGACGCGCACGCCGCCTGCGGGTGCGCATGCCGGCCGTTCGCGAGACCCGGGTACGACAGCCATTCGACGTCGTCGCGCTCGGCGAGGAACGTGGCCACCTCGGAGGCATTGGCGGCGTGCCGCCCGACCCGGAGCGGCAGCGTCCGCAGGCCGCGAAGTGCCAGGAAGCAGTCGAACGGCCCGGGGACGGCGCCGGCCGCGTTCTGCAGGAAGCGCAGGCGATCGGCGATCGCCGGGTCGCGCGTCACCGCTACGCCGAGCACGGTGTCGCTGTGTCCGGCGAGGTACTTGGTCGCCGAGTGGAACACGATGTCGGCGCCGAGATCGAGGGGCCGCTGGAGAATCGGCGAGGCGAAGGTGTTGTCGACGACGAGCAGCGGCCGCGGCCCGCCGCCGTAGCGCTCTCGCAGGACCTCGGCCGCGCCGGCGATGTCGACGACCTTGAGCAACGGATTCGTCGGCGTCTCGAACCAGATCAGCCGCGTCCGCTCGGAGAGCGCCTCCCACATCGCCTCGGGATCGGCGGCGAGGTCGGCGTAGCGGGTCGTGACGCCGTTCGGCTTTCGGACGCGCTCGAGGTAGCGGTACGTGCCGCCATATACGTCGTCGCCGACGACGATCTCGGTCCCCGCACCCGTGTACTCCGAGATCGCGGCCGTTGCGGCAGAGCCCGAGGCGAAGGCGATCCCGAAGCCACCGCCCTCGAGCCAGGCGACCGCGCGCTCGAACCGGTCTCGTGTCGGGTTCTTGGTCCGGGCGTAGTCGAAGTCGTCGATCGGCCGCCCGACGCCCTCCTGGCGATACGTGGAGGTCTGGTAGATCGGCGGCGCGACGGCACCGTACTGCGGATCCGGCTCCTGCCCGGCATGGACGGCGAGGGTCTCGATCGTCAGCTGCTCGTCGAGGTCCTCCGGGCGCATCGAGGTCATGATCGCAGACAGCGGACGGGCGCCGTATCGCTTGCGAATAGTGCTACTATGGACGCGCAAGTTTCGACCCGCCACCGCGCTCGAGCCGAAGGGACCGCCGCCATGCTGCTCTCAGAGCGACTGAACGTCTGGAAGACCGCCTACAACACCGCCAACCTGCCGGTCGGAATGACCGCACCGCCCGACTCGGTCTCCAAGTGGATCGTGATCACCCGGGCGGCGGTCTTCTCGATGACCGTCACGTCGGGGCTGATCGGTGGGCTGCTCGCCATCGGCGCGGAGCGGCTGGAGCAGATCGGCGGCACCGCGGTCGGGACCGGCTTCAGCGTGAACTACTGGTTCCTCGCCCTGGCCGTGTTCGGGCTCGTCGTCGCCCACGCCGCGAACAACATGATCAACGACTACTTCGACCTCGAGGGCGGCATCGACACGGACGACTACGTCCGGGCCCAATACGCCCCGCACCCGATCCTGTCCGGCTGGGTCACGAAGCGCCAGCTCGCCACCGCCATCCTGGTCGCGAACGCGATCGACCTCGCGATCCTGCTGTACCTCATCAGCCAGCGCGGGCCGCTGGTGGCCGCGTTCGCGCTCGGCGGCCTGTTCGTCTCCGTCTTCTACGTCGCCCCGCCGATTCGCCTCAAGTGGCACGGCCTCGGCGAGCCCGGCGTGTTCGTCGTCTGGGGTCCGCTGATGGTCGTCGGAACGTTCTACGTCGCGACCGGCCAGATCCCCGGCTGGGTCTGGATCGCCTCGTTGCCGTACGCGATCCTCGTGACGACCGTTCTGTTCGGCAAGCACATCGACAAGATCGAGGCGGACACGAAGATCGGCGTCCGGACGATGCCCGTGATCCTCGGCGAACGGCGCGCCCGTCTCGTCGCCCAGGCGCTGATGATCGCGTTCTACCCGATCGTCATCGGCGCGGCGCTCGTCGGCTGGATCGGGCCGTGGGTGGGCCTGGTCGTGCTCGGCCTGCCGCGACTCTGGTCCGTGCTGAAGGTGTTCAGCCGGCCGAAGCCCGACGTGCCGCCCCACAGTCACGTCGGCTGGCCCCTGTGGTTCGTCGGCCAGGCGTTCATCCACACGCGCCGGGCCGGCGCACTGCTGATCCTCGGCCTGCTCCTCAACGCATTTTTCCCGGCCAAGCTGCCCTGGCTGTAGTCCCGGGGGGCGGCGCTGACGGACGCCAGCCTCAGCTCGCGGGCCAGTCGGCCTCGAACTCGAGCTCGAGCCCGTCGATGTCGTCGAGGTGCGAGCCCGTCTGCTCGAACCCGAAGCCGGCAATCAGCCGCAGCGATGGCTCGTTCGTCGGCGAGACCGAGGCGACGAAGCGGTGGATGCCGTGGGCCGAGGCCGCCCAGTCGAACATCGCCCGAACCGCCTCACGGGCATAGCCCTGGCGCCGATACGGCGCCTCGATCCGATAGCCGACCTCGAGCCGGCCCTGCTCGTCCGGCGGGCCATGGAACCCGATCGTGCCGACCGCGTGCCGCTCCCCAGCGGCGTCGGTCAGGATGATCAGCCGGCCGAGCCACTCGCGGATCGACGGGTCGGAATCGAGCTGGGCGAGCCGATAGCGGAGGAAGTCGACCAGATCATCCGCGAGGCCATTCGCCACGGTCGCATTCGCGAGCCGCCCGGCCGTCTCGAGATCCTTGTCCTGCAGCGCGCGCATGACTGGGATGGTCATGGACACCAGCTCGAGGCGGGGCGTTCGGATGGTCTCGACCGGCGCGTCGTCGAACGCCGCCGCAACGCCGGCGGTGCCGGCGGGCGACTCAGTCACCGCGTCCGCCGCGATGGGCCAGGTACTCGAGCAGGTCGAGCTTGGTCACGACGCCCGCCGGCCGGCCCTTCGCGACCGGGACCACCGCCGGCGTGCCGCCGGACAGGAGGCCGAACGCATCGTCCAGCGACGCCCCGATGTCGACCATCGGCAGCGGTGCGTCCATGACCTCGCCGACGGTCCGCTCCACGACCGTCGGATCCCGGTAGGCCCGGTCCAAGAGTCCCTTCTCGCTGACGGAGCCGACGATACCCTCGACCTCGTCGCCCTCCGGGCGCTCGGAAACGGGAAGCTGGCTGATGCCGTACAGCTGCAGCAGGTCGATCGCCGCCCCGACGCGATCGGTGGTCCGGGCGAGGACCACGTCGGGCAGCTCCGTGCCGCGGTGGCGGGCGCGCAGCACCTCGTCGACGCGGACGACCGCGCCGGTCGTCGTCAGCAGCCCGTTGGCTCGCAGCCACTCGTCGTTGTAGAGCTTCGACATGTAGTTCCTGCCACCGTCCGGGAAGATGACGACGAGCACCGCGTTCTTCGCCGCGGCCGGGTCCGAGGCCATGATCCGGCGAGCCTCGTCGAGGGCGGCGATCAGGGCCGTCCCGCACGACTCGCCGGCGAGAATCCCTTCCTCCCGCGTGATTCGCCGCGCCATCGCGAACGCATCACGGTCCGAGACGCGCACCCAGCGGTCGACCATCGCGGCGTCATAGGTGCCCGGGAAGAAGTCCTCGCCGATGCCCTCGGTGAGGTACGGCCTCGCGGTGTCGCCGGAGAGCACGGAGCCTTCCGGGTCCGCACCGACGACGATCAGGTCCGCATTCCTCGAGCGCAGGTAGCGCGCGACCCCGGTCACCGTTCCGCCGGTCCCGACACTGGCCACGAAGTGGGTGATCCGGCCATCGGTCTGGTCCCAGATCTCGGGCCCGGTCGTCGCCTCGTGGGCGCTCGGGTTCTCCAGGTTCCAGTACTGGTCCGGCTTGAACGCGCCGGGGATATCGCGCGCGAGGCGGGCGGCGACGGAGTAGTAGCTCTCCGGCGATTCGGGAACGACGTTCGTCGGGCAGAGGACGACCTCCGCGCCGTAGGCACGCAGCAGCGCCTGCTTCTCGACCGATTGCTTGTCGGCCATGACGAAAATGCAGCGGTAGCCCTTCAGCGCCGCGGCGATGGCCAGCCCATGCCCGGTGTTGCCGGACGTCGGCTCGATGATGGTGCCGCCCGGCTTGAGAAGCCCCGCCCGTTCTGCGGCCTCGATCATCGGCAGCCCGATGCGGTCCTTGACCGAGCCGCCCGGGTTGAGCGTCTCGAGCTTGGCAAGGATCAACGGCTGGGCGTCGAGGGGCCCGAGGTCCCGTTCCGGGATCCGGGTCAGGCGAACGAGGGGCGTGTTGCCGACGAGGTCGAGGATGGACTCGGCGTAGTGCACGTCGACCGGAGGATACGTCCCGGAGCCTTCCTTCGGGACGATCCCGCCACCCGACGGATCGCCTCAGTGTTCGGCACTCGGCGCCCTGCACAATGGCTCCGTGCACCCGTTGGCCGTCGCCGCCGCCCTCTTCGCCGCGGCGATCCATGCCTGGTTCTTCGTGCTCGAGAGCCTCTGGTTCATGCGGCCGTCGGTCTTCGGCCGGTTCGGCATCGCGTCGGTGGAGCAGGCGCGGGTCGTTCGCTCGTTCGCGTACAACCAGGGCTTCTACAACCTGTTCCTCGCGGCGGGCGTGGTCATCGGGGTCGCACTGGCCTCCGCCGGCGACGCGGTGGCCGGGCGAGCGGTCGTGCTGTTCGCCTGTGGCTCGATGATCGCGGCCGGCGTCGTCCTCATGACGCACAACGGTTCGTTCGCGCGGGCGGCCGCGATCCAGGCGGTCCCGCCGCTCATTGCGATCGTTGCGCAGGTGGTGCTCGGTTAGATCTCGGTCGAGTCGTGCTCGAGCTGCCCCGGCCCGAGCAGCAACCACGTGAGGCGATGCCGCAGGCGTCGTTGGCGGTTCGGCGGATCGACCGTTCGCGGGTAGAGCTCCTCGACCGCCGGTCCGAGGCGAGCGGCAAGCGCCTCGGAGGCGAGCTTCGCGAGCGCCAGCTCCTGACGGCCCCCCGGCTCCGGCGGCATGCCGTCCCAGGCCTCGCCGATCAGCTCGCGGGCAGACGTGACCGGTAGCACGCGCGACCCCATCCGCCGGCCGATGTAGAGCTCGTCCGTGCCGGCGATCGCCAGCGGCACGATCGGCGCGCCGGTTCGGATGGCGAGGAGCGCCGCGCCCGGGCGGAAGGGTCCCACGCGCCCCGGCGGCCCGTTGACGGTGCCCTCCGGCATCTGCACGAACACGGCACCCGCCTCCACGACGGCGCGCGCCGACCGGACGTGGCTCTCGACGCCGAGGCCGCCGCGCCAGACGGGCAAGAGGCCGCCGAGTCGATGGACCAACGACTCTCGCCAGCGCGAGGTGAACGTCGACGGTCCGCTCCCGAGAAACCAGCAGCGCGGCTCCGCCGGCAGCGCGTGCATGACCACGAACGGGTCCATCCAGCCGCGGTGCGCGGCTGCGACGAGCAGGTAGCCGCCCTTTGGCAGGTGCTCCTGGCCGGAGGTCTCGATCCGAAAGCGGAACAGCCCGAACAGCACGAACCGGGCAAGGAGGCGAATCGAACGGTAGAACCATGACGCGCGCGCCTCGGGCCGGCGTCCCAGCCAGTCGAGACCCTCGCGAGCGCCGCCGCGCGCGGCGGCGAGGGCTTCGGGCCGGAGCCGTGCCCGCGGTCGCTTCCTGGACGGAGCGACCGGCGCCGTCATGTCAGGGGCGGCGCCTCCTCGCGTGCGGCCCCGTCTGCGGCGTGGGCGGCGACCGTGGCGTCAGGCGCCTCGGCGACGTCACGCTCGTCGGCTTGGGCCTTGCCATCGGCCTCGTCGTATGTCTCGACGTCATACACGTCGTCACCGTCTTCTTCGTCGAGCGGGCGTCCTTCGGCCGTCGCCGCGGGGGCGAGCGTGGGTGCGTTCTGCCGGCGCCGGATCCACAGCATCGCCAGCCCGACGATCACGAGCCCTGCCCCGAAGATCTGGGCCGTCGGGATGTTGGCGAGCCGCCAGTTGTCGAGCCGCAGGAACTCGAGCAGGAAACGGAACCCGCCGATCCAGATCAGGGCGATCGCCCCGAGGTCACCGACGCGCAGCCAAGGCCGCGCCTGGCGCGACAGCCAGACGAGAACGATTGCGCCGATCACCGCCGAGGTCGACTCATACAGAAACAGCGGGTGGAAGTGGGTCGCCGGGAACGGGTACGCGTCGCACGTATACGGCAGAACGCGGTGGGCGCAATCGATCGAGATCCCCCACGGCAGGTTGGTCGGCGGGCCGTACAGCTCCTGATTGAAGAAGTTGCCCCACCGACCGGCAGCCTGCATCGCGAACAGGCCGGGGGCCACGATGTCCGCCCAGCGCCACGCCGAGAGGTGCCACCGCCGGGTGAGGAAGAGGAACGCGATTCCGCCGGTCACGAAGCCGCCGAATACGCCGAGGCCGCTGTACGGCGGCAGGACGATCTTCAGCGGGTCGTTCGCGTACAACGGCCACTGGTCGATGACGTGGTACAGCCGGCCGCCGATGAGCGCCGCGATCCCGACGATGATCAGGCCGTTGCCCACGATCTCTGCGTTCTCGCCGAAGCGCCGCGCCTGGCGGACCATGATCCAGTACGCCCCGGCGAGCCCGACCGCGTAGGCGATGCCGTACCAGTAGAGCGGCAGCGGCCCGATCTGGATCGCGACGGAGCCCGGAGTCCAGTCGATCATTCGCGACCGAGTGTACGTTCCGGCACTCGCCCTATCCTTCCGGCGACATGGCGGAATTCCAGTGGTGGCTGCTGATCGTCGGCCTCGTCGCCGGCGGGGGCCTCGTCGCAGTCGTGTCGACGGACAGCCGGCGGCGCGAGCAGGACATCAGCGAGCTCGAGCAGCGCGCCGAGGCCACCTGGATCGCCGACCAGCTCGGGCGGCGTGGCGGTCCCGACACGGCGACCGTCGAGGACGTCCTGCGGGCGCACCGCGACTACCTGGCGCTGCGGCCGCCCGACCGGTTGATCGTCGAGGAGGACGACGACCTCCGCGACTTCGCGGCGCCCGAATCAGACCGCGGTGCCGATCCCCAGCCCGACCACATACGTGACGACGGCCGCCGCCGCACCGATGAGGACCTGGCGCCCGCCACTGAACAACGGGCTGCGGCCCGTCAGGAGGCTCACGCCGGCCCCGACCGCGAATAGCGCCGCAATCGAGAGCACGAGCGCGGACACGAACGCGGTGCTGCCGGCGCTGATCAGGTAGGGACCGACCGGGACGAGCGCGCCCAGCGCAAAGGCGACGAACGAGCCCGACGCCGCGCCCCATGGCGAGCCGAGCTCGTCGGGATCCAGGCCGAGCTCCTCTCGAACCAGCGTGTCGAGTGCGTGCTCCGGGTCTCCGAACATGCGCTCGGCGATGGTCGCCGCCTCGGCCTCGGTGAAGCCCTTCGCTCGGTAGACCTGGGCGAGCTCGGCCTGCTCCTCGTGTGGCATCGCCTCGAGCTCCGCGCGCTCGAGCGCGATCTGCCGCTCGAACAGCTCGCGCTGCGACTGCATCGAGATGTACTCGCCGGCGGCCATCGAGAACGACCCGGCGAGCAGGCCGGCGATGCCGGCGAGCAGGACGAAGGAGCCTTGGCCGCCCGACGCGCCCGCGATGCCCATCACGAGGGCGAGATTCGAGACGAGCCCATCGGAGACGCCGAAGATGACTGCACGGAGGGTGCCCGAGCGGCCCGCATGATGCCAGCGCTCGCTCGCGGCGATGTCCGTCGGCCGCGGTCCGTGCGCCGCGTGGCTCGCCGATCCGGTGCCGCTGAGCCGGCGCCAGATCTCGGCGTGCTCGCGCTCGTCGGCCGCGATCGCCTCGACCTCGGGCGAGGCCTGCTCGGCGTAGAGGCCCTCCTCGTCGCCTTCGAGCGCCTGGACCATGTCCCGGACTGCGTGCGTGCCGAACAGCCGGGCGACCAG